>Ga0153989_1000093_pt1 | contig 22224 bp, 27 predicted proteins | sample TSNC073MetaG_FD_104701 | JGI IMG/M metagenome (GOLD analysis project Ga0153989, IMG submission 104701) | Attine ant fungus gardens microbial communities from North Carolina, USA - TSNC073 MetaG | ecosystem: Host-associated > Fungi > Mycelium > Unclassified | place: USA: North Carolina, Jones... | reverse complement strand
GGAAGTGTTCTTGTGGAAGTAGGGTGTGTCGAGGCTGGGTGTGGATAACATAAATTGAATCTTAGCATTGGTCTTCATATCCAGAATTGAACAATTTGTTACATGGTGCTGAAACACAGTCTGGTAGGTACTAAGTGCACTACTTAATACTAGACAATAGAAAGGAGAAGAAAAAGGGAAGCAGAGAAAAGAGGAGATTTTAGAGAAGATGTTATGTCTTAGAAGAGCAAAAAGTACTAGTTCTCTGTTGTAAAAATTTGACTATATGCTTGATTTGGACATCTTCTAGGTTAGGCCTTTACCTAAAAGACAGAAGTCTGTTATGATTAATTGAATTGATGACCATATGTAGTGCAACCAATGAGTTTGTCACAAACTTCATTCAGACCATAACTCCAGGAATACTTGACTGATTTCGACAATCTAAAATGGCCACCAAAAGCCCTTAAGAAGACCTTTCAAACAGTACCAAAAATGTCTCAAAGTGATCAGTATTCACCAAGTTATTAGCAGATCAGTCAGTGATCACCAAGTCACCAGACACTAAATTGTCAATATCTTGGGAACTGCTTAACATAATTGTTTGCTTCAATGACCATTGTGAAGCTCTCTTCAATGTGCTTCTTTTGGCCATAAATAGATCTCAAGGCGATAAGATCCCATAGAGATACAAGATCCTCAATGTTTACATATGACACTGATCTTTACCTATAGATTATTATCTGTCCTTGAATAGAACAAAGGACTGCCCTAAGATGGTTAGGTTATCTCTATTTCAAGAACAATAGCACTGCTATATATAGAACAATAGGTAGTGATCATGTGGTAGGCTGTTCTGGTGCACAGACCACCACAATCATGTATTTAAGGACTATATGTCTGAGGATAAACCTCAGACTTAACAACATCTTTTGCTACTATCTAAATTTCACTTTTTTAAGCCTTTTGATAATCAACTCATAAATCAGTAAGTGACCATTTGTGATAGAGTTATATTAAGCCTGAGGAATCAGACGATGCTGGCAGGACAATGAAAATAACTTAGAGGTTATTTATTAGAGAACTAGACTAAGGAGGACAAGCAGTAACTAATTGTGGGATAAGTCTAGAAGCTATGAAGTTTCTTGGTTGTCTTTGGCCAGTAGTATTCTAGATAATTATATAATGAGTTTTTGGAAGAAAGATTCAGTGACAGAGATCACATGAGATCAGGAGCATAACAGGTTGTATTAACCCTAGGACTAAGAAATCTCTATTTGGGATAAACAAAGAGAACCTGACAGAGTTCTGGATGACTACTTTTACTATTTACACTTGGTCTGTTGTAAGGAGCTTTTATTACAGGAAGATTAGAATACAATGTCAGAAATGTAGAGTGGAGTAAGGGTTAGCTAATAGAGTAACTCTGAGATAGTGTAAATCAAGGAGTAAAAGTAACGTATATTTCAAGATATATTAATCAAGGAGTAGGAGCTCAGAGATGATGATGAAAGATGATCTTGGCTTTAATGTATATGTTGTACCCCAATCTCCTATTACAAGTAATTGTTAATTTCAGAAACAAGGAGATGTCATTAGATAGCTTGAGTGGAGGTCTGAAGTCTAAGTTGGAAAGTATATAGAAAGAAAAGGAATATGGACAATAGATAAGTAGATATTAATCTATAGACTAGATTACTACCATATATTTACTCTATATATATACTATAACTGGAATAGGAAAGATCCAGTCTGCACCACAATACTCCTACATAGCTAGGAGTAATTATTTAGGAGATAAATAATAAAGAAAAGAAAATAAATAATAAAATATAACCAAAAATTTAGTATATAATAGTACTCTCCCCTCAAGGCTGAGCCCTTGAAGCCCTGATGTATAAGCAATTCAACTATCACCTGATTGGATGAATAAAAGAACTTCACTAAAATTTTTTATTTTTGATCCTCAACCATTACTATGTCTACCAACATAGACATTATAAATGCCATTGACACTATTGAAGCTATTGAGCTCATCCTTTCTAACAACAAAGTCTATGAACAAAAGAGGTTGCACTGCTATAACAAGCTCCAGAAGCAAAAGAAGAAAGAGGCCACTGAATGTTTATAAAGAAGACAAGCATATGCAGTAGAAAAGAAATATCAAGATAAACTCACAGAGCAATTCTGGCTCCAACAAGAACAGGAGGAGCAAGATCATCTCTGTAAAGAAAAAAAGGAGTAGAATAAACATGCAGAGCATGTAAGAGGATGGCTGTCATCTTAGATCAGGATGTTCTCTTATATTAGTCTGTATATTGTCTTGATCATTTTATTTATCTAAATCAGAAAGTGCTATTATTGGAATATAGCTCACATGACTGTGCACAGACCATCCTTTGTAGTACATATAAGGGCTTGTATCAGTAGATTTACCCTTACTTGAATATCACTCCAGCTTTTGGGATCTTTACTTAGCTCTTTGGTATGACCTCTAGCTGATTGCTAGTTGTTGCCCTTACAGAGTAGAAAAAGACCTTAAATACACTAACCTCCAAATTCCTTGATAATCACTTCCACCAATTGAAAATACAGTAACAGGACATTTGTTGTGTAACTCAAGTCAAGTTAACTCAACAACTAAGTCTTTGAGGGTTACAAAGAGAACTTGATAGGGTTCTCACTCAATTGTGCCAGCCACTTATACAAGTATGCTATTTGCCCCTGTTTACATTGATGGTATTCTACAACTAGCCAAGAGGCTACTAGTTCAATTCCCTTGTCTGTCATTCTATAAATATATATCTTTGGTTATAATCAAGATAACTTATAACAGTATCTCCCTCTTAAAGGTCTTTGTCCTAAAAACTTTACAATTCATTGTATGGGTCTTGTAGATTGCCTATTTCATCTTTTTTGTCCTACTCTTTTACCCTTGGTCTCTCTATTTCTTGTTTCTCTTCTTCTTCCTGAATTGTTTCCAGTATTCTTCTTCTTTGTATTCCTTTCTAATGTCTTCAATTTCTTTTCAATCATTCCCAATATTTCTGGTCAAACCTCTTATCATCCCATCTATACAGTATCTTTGCTGTATACCTCTCTAGTAATTCTCTTTTATAAAACTCTCTATGATCTTCTTTTCTTGTCTATCTTAACTTCTTTCTGTACTCTTTTTCAAACCTTTCTACCAGGTCCCTTGCATTCTCTAAGTTCTCCCTCAGTTCTAAAGTGTTTTCTTTTGCTGTATATCCCTTCTATTGTACTGGATATCTATCCTTTCCTCTAAACTTCCTTTTATTTAATATTTTTTCCACTTTATATTCTTTTTTCTCTTCAATTATTACTAGAAGAGGCTGTTTCTCTTTCTAGCTCTCTATTTGATCTTTATACATATATACTCTACTGATATTTACTACTGGATGTATTTTTATTATACTTGGTAACTCTAGTTCAATTGTGTTTGTTGATATAATTCTTTTTACCTTATAAGAATCCATAAACTGCTCCATCAATTTTTCTGAACATCTTCCCTTCATTTGGAACTTAAGATATTTTGTACTCAAGAGCACTCAGTTACCCACTCTATACTCCTCTAGCTCACTTCTCTTTCTATTTGCATATTTTCTCATTTTTTCTTGACTCTTTCTCAGCGCTGCTTCTGCTTCCTCATATACTTCTTTCATCCTCTTTGCAAACTCTTCTACTCTCTTAAACTTTTCCTTTTTTCTCATCTTAAATCCCATGCATGGATCTTGTCCATTATTTGCCTTGAGTAGTAACACTTTTATACTTGTCTGTACTTTGTTGTTATATACAAACTCTGCTGTTGCTAACCAATCTGGCCACTGTTTCTGATGGTGATCAATAAATATTCTTAGGTATTGTTCTATTTTTTGATTTATTCTTTTTATTTGACCATCTATTTGTAAGTAATAAACTATTGACAATTTGGTGTCGATTCCCAATATTTGATTTAACTTTCTCATCATTCCTGCTGTAAACTGTGCTCTCCTATCTATTATAATACTTTCTGGTAATTTATGTAATTTCTAGACATTATCTCAGAACAGTCTTGCCACTTCTTCTGCTAAAGTCTTTTCTGTAGTAGGTACAAAGTATGCTATTTTTGTCATCCTATTACATACTACCAGAATTGCATCATATCCCTGTGCTAGTAGTAACTTTGTAATGAAGTCTGCCATTATATGACTCCAGGATTTTTCTAGTACTATATTAGGCATTAATTTTCCTACTGGTACCTCTGTGCGATTCTTGTTCCTTTAGCATATATCACAAGATTCTATATACTTTTTGACTTTCTTTATTACTCCTGGCCACCAAAAATTTCTGGTGACCAATTTCATTGTCTTTTACTGTTCTCTATGTCCTCCTACTAGCATATTATGGTGTAACTAGATTACTTTCACCCTCAACTTCTCATTTTATAGTACATATACCTTTCTATCTCTTAGTATTAGGCCATTTTCTTCTTTTCATTCTTTATCTCTTAACATCTTCATCTCTACTCACTTTATCTCCTCTATTGCTTTTATTACCTCATCATCTTTTGTATCTGACTTTCTGATTTCTTCTAGCAGATTTACTCCTTTGATTACCACTTCCATCACCTATGTTGCTCTTACTTCTAACTACTTCTTTTTTACTAGCACTCTATTCTCATTATCTTTTTCTATACCAATTTGCCAGTCTGGCTATCTACTTAGGCTATCTACTCATTCTATACTGCTCTCTGGCATATGTTTCAGGTAGAAGTCAAATCTTAATAGATACAGGGTCTATCGTACTTGTTTTCTATTTAACTTCAGGCTGCTCATGAAATATTTAAGGTTTTTATGATTGCTCCAGATCTCAAATTTACCTTGTGCACCTTCCAGTAAATATCTCTACTCTTCTAGACACTTGATAATTGCTAGCATCTCTCTATCATAGATTTCATAATTCCTTTCTGCTTTGTTCAATAATTTTGAGATAAAAGCTACTGGTCTTTACTCTTTATTCTCATGCTTCATCAATAACACTTCTCCTGTTGCATACTCTGATGTATCTGCTTCTACTCTCATCTCCTTGTCCAAGTTAAGCACTACTAGTACTGGTCTCATTGTAAATACCCTTTTTAACTCCTTGAATGCCATCTCCTATTTCTCTCTTCAATTCTACTTTTCATCTTTTCTAACCAATCTATACAGCAGTTTGGCTAACTTAGCAAAGTCCTTTACAAATTGTCTATAGTAATTTGCCAATCCTAAGAACTTCTGTACTTCTTTGACTATCTTAGATCTAGGCCATTCAAGAACTCCTGCTATTTTCTCCTCCTTTATCTTAATTTCTTCTGTTCCTATTACCAGTCCAAGAAAGTCAATCTCTTTAACTTTCCAAACATATTTTTCTGGCTTTATATAGAGGTTACTCTCTTCCATCCTCTTCAATACTTCTTCTACTATCTTATTATGCTTCTTTTTATTCTCTGTTCCTACCAGCATATTGTCCATAAATGCTACTATATCTCCAGTGTCAATTAAGTTTCTAAGAATGTCATTCATTATTGCCTGGAAGATCACTAGTGAGTTTGTGAGACCAAAAAACATGACTATGGGTTTATACACCCCTAGATGTATAGTGAATACAGCTTTTCATTCATCCTCTTTCTTTATCTGTACATTGTTATATCCCCATCTCAGATCTATATTTGTGAATACCTTTTTTGTTCCCATAGTGTTGATCAAGTCTGAAATTAATAGTAATGGATAGTTATCCTTGACTGTTTTTTTATTCAGGTATCAATAGTCTTGTACTATTCTTTTCTTTCTATTCTTTTTTTCTACAAAGAATACTAGTGAAATCTGGGATGACTTTGAGAGTCTAATATACCCTTTTCTTAACTATTCCTCCACGAATTCCCTCACTTCCTCTTTCTCTTCTCTCAATATTAAATATGTCCTTCTTTTCCTTGGCACAAAATATTCTCTCAGATTTATTGCATAGTCCTAAGGTTTTCTCACTGGTATTCTTTTTGATTCTGCTTTCTTAAATACCTTAAGCCACTTGTGAGATCTCTGTGGTACCATCTTCCTCACTTTTTCTCTATCTAATTCAACTTCATCATCAAACTTCTCCTCTATCAACATCTTTTATTTATCTCTTTCTGGTTTTCCTATTGCTCTGATTTTCCTTTCTACTTTCTTTCCTTTTTTTGTCTCTTTTTTTGCTACTATACTCCTCTCACAAATTGGTAGGTATTTTGTTATTTGACTTTCCCAGTTTCCTAATTTATCTCAGGATTGTGTGCTTGCAACTATGATATACCTAGTATAATGTCTATTTTCCCCAAATTATATACATCTATCCTCATTCTTTTCACATGACTTTTGTAGTATACATTTACCTCCATCTGGTATACAATTGCTCCTCTGCTATTATTTGTGCCATCCATATTCCTTACTACTATAGGTCTTTTTAACTTCTGCAGCTTGAATATATTCCTTGTTGCCATCTTTCTGTCCATAAACATCCCTGTTGCACTACTATCCAAGAGTGCTTTCACTGTTATGCCTTCATGTGTATTTACTTTCTCTACCCCAATATTCAGCTATACTTCTCTCAACATTTTGAATATTCTTCTGATGTCCCTTTGCTTATTTCCCTCTTGTACTGTGCTTTCCAGAACTTCTGTCTACATGCTACCCTACTGTACCTTTCTCTCTATAGAGCATGCTACCATTCTCTAATTCCACTATGGTTTTTCTTTCCTGTCCTACATTCTGGGCACAGGATCTCATTTTTTTCTTGTTTTAGCACTCTTTCTCCTATTGCATTCTTTCTTCCACACTTTATATACTACACCCTTGTCATCTCTCTCTTTCTTGCTTTTTCCTCTCTCCAGTTCCATACTTTCTGGCAAAGGTTGTACCATATATTTTTTACTTGTCTTTTGAGGAGAAACTCTTGTTTTTAATTTTTATGGATTTGAATCCCTTTGCTTTCATATCTCCTACACTCTACATGGGTCATTACTGTCTCCTCTATGATCTATCCCCTCTCAAGTAGGAGTGCCTCTTTTGGGGGCATGCTTTCCTTATTATAATATTCCTGTGTCTTTTCCCATGTAGGACATGCCAGTCTCCTCTCTTGCTGTACCTTTTGTGGACCAACTATATATACTACTTGCTTACTTCTCCCCTCTTTTTTTTTATACTTCTATGTTTAGGTATTTCCATTTGTAGTGTCCAATCCTTTAACATCTAAAACACTTTACTTCCTCTACTCTTTCCTGCCACCTCACCTCTACTTCATTTCTTACTCCACACTGCATCACTCTAGTCACCAACATCTCATATCTATTTTGGGGTTTTTCTCTTTTCTCTTTTTCTTCTTTCTTTGTCCTGCAGTTATGGGCTAGGTACACAAACTTCCTACAACTCCAATATTCTCTTTCTCTTCTTCCCTTTAACTGTGCCCTTAGTGAAGCAAGAGCTTGCTTTTCTTTGAGCATGTTGCTCAGGAGGTTGTTATATTGTTGTTGAGATATAGTGTTAATACCTCAAGATCAAAGTAAAAGGTTTTTGATCTTATTTAAGTTATGTTTACTAGGGCACAAGATTTTTACCCAGCTGGACACCTACTATCTTACTGACTACTGCTCTAGTACTAGGGTTATACTATTATCTCTAAGAAGAGGATTCCTACTCTAAGCAGCTTCTTAAGAATACACTGCTATTTCTCTGTATGTATAGATCACAATGGACCCCTGGCATAAGGTTGATAAAGTGAAAGAGTACAAGTAGTCTACTAAACACCACCTAATTGCAAGGTTAGGTCTTGGATATGATATCTAGGTTTGGTACTGTACTGCCACTAGCAGTTTCTAACTGACTACCAAGTCCCCTTAAGCCAAAGGCCCAGTTATATATAGAGGTGACTAGTGATTGCAATGATCACCAGTTGAAGGTTGAAATGATGTGAGAGTAAGAGAATAGACAAGGCTCAAGATAAACAGTGTCTAAGAAGTGGTATTGAGTTCTTTTGTTGTGTAACTCAAGTTGAGTTGACTTAGTAACTAAGTCTTTGAGGGTTACAAAGAAAACTTGATAGGGTTCTCACTCAATTGTGCCAGCCACTTATACAAGTATACTATTTGCCCTCATTTACATTGATGGTATTCTACAACCAGCTAAGAGGCTACCAGTTCAATTCTCTTGTCTATTATTCTATAAATATATATTTTTGGTCATAGTCAAGGCAACTTATGACAACATTGTTACTAGAATCAAGGGTAAGATTATCATAAAAAATCTCCAAAAACAAAAAATCCTTTGTACTTCATTCTACAACTATTTCAAAAACATAATACTGACCAGATCACCAGTGCTTCCCAAGAAACATTGAATGGAACTTTTACCAATGGAGAGTCTAGCTTAACAACAGCAATATAAGAAGTTAGAGACAGAATTTAGAGAAGGAAATGTTATGGATGATTACACTCTGTATTTGTATTGTTACTAGCATGGAATAAACTGTAAGCTCCAAAGATTGATGTAAGTATACTCTGTATTTCTGGTATGAAATTAACTTTGTGTAGAAAATTGACCACTTATCAAGCCTATGCCAAAGCTAGGGTAGCTTATTACCTGTTCTCTGAGGAATCCAAAAGAAAAGCTAATGAAGAATAGACCTCTAAGAGATCAAGGATAGTAGTAAGCAAGTACACAGTAGACAAGGAATGGAAAGAACATATAGAGTATTTGTTAGAGGAATTGGTAGGTTAGGTAGGAAATCTGGTAGATGTAGTTAATTAGATCAGAGATAAATTGAAGAAATTGGGTGAATATTTGAGGAGATTAGGTTTTAAGTTGATTACATAGGCAGAGATTGTAAGAGCAGAGATGAAAACAGAGAAGAAAGAAAAAACAAAAAACAAAAAGAAGAAAAAAGCAAAGAGAAAATGGAAATAGACAGTTTGGAGATGGAGGTAATAGAGATTGGAGATTCAGATATAGAAGAAGTTGAGGAGCAGTAGTGTAGTTGGTTGGATTATCATTAAGTGAATATTATGTTGTTGTCTACTCTAAGAGATTTTAGTATAAGGAATTGGAAGAAAATTGTTACAAGTATTTTAAGAGTGAAGCATTATTCTGTTGCAATAGAAACTATATGATTTGGAATACAAGTACTCAACTCTGCACAAAAGAAACTGCAACTCTGAAAAATACAAGTAAGCAATACATGCATAAAAAAAACTGCATAGAGAGTAAAATACAAGTACTTGACTTTGATTTTTTCTTTTTCTTTTTTCTTTTATTTTATTTTTTGATTTTGGTTTTATTTTTTGTTTGTTTTCTTTTTGAAATGGAGTTAGAAGAATAAGAGAGATTGAAGATATAAATAATAGAAAGCAAAAAGGGGAAAGATAGAAAGGAAATAGAAAGTTAGAGGGTATATATAATCATTAGTCTTTTAGTCTGATTTAAGTAGTTCAGACTTGGATGGATATCTAGAGTAAAAATTGCTTATTAGTTTTTGAGTATGAGTTAACTCCATAGTAGACAACTACTTAGAGTTATTCTTGGTGTCCTTATACCCAAGCTAGATAACCTTGTATAATAATTTGCATGCTCTCCAACAATTGATCTTGGAGTTAACTATCTTGGAGATTTCATATTCGGATTCTCTATTACAATTGTGATATCCAGAATAGCTACAGTAGTACCAATATACTTGCTGATATAAGATCCAGGAATTAATTATATAATAGTGGATATATAATGGTGACTCAGTAAACAGAAACTTCTTAACTTGTTTTCTAACTAGCTCCTAGAACTCATCTTGCTTTCCAGTTCTCTACTTGCTCTCTCTCTTCTCCTGGTTAATCCCTCTAGGGACAGATTGACTAGGCTAGTTAATTCTCACTTGTGATTCAGAGCTTGACATTCTCTATCAATAATAATTGGTGCTAGCAGAGGATCAGAGCATTGCATGAAAGTATTAGGTATAGCTGGTTTAAGTATGGAGATATAGAAGACTGGGTAGACTATTCTTATTGACTCTAAAAGTTGGATAGTAAAGGACTATGAACTAGGTTGAGCAATGATTTTATAAGGACCAAAGTACTTCTTGGAGAGTTTCTTTGATAGATGAGTAGTCCAAAAGAACTATGCTTTGACAAAGACAGATTGCCTAATATGGAACTCTGGAGATAGTTGTCAACAATTACCAGCATAGGACTGGTAATGATGTTGTACTTGCAATATTTTAGATTTAAATTGTTCCTATAGTCTGTCTAGGTCAACTACAAAATCTTAGACATAGAATAATGCTATATCTCATTCTAGATATATAGTAATGTTTGGATAATAACTCTTGTTGGCAAAGAACAGAAAGACACCAGTAGTGAAATTAGGGGTATTATTGTAAGCAAACTTTACAAGGATAATAGTTCAGACCAGTTGCTCTATTGATAGTTATAGTAAATATAGAGGTACTACTCCAGTTTCTGATTGGTCTATTCTGTTTGTCTATTTAATTTGTAGTGGTACCCTAATATAAAGTATAAGGGCATATCTAGTACAATACCAAGGGAGTGAAAGAAATAGGAAACAAATTTGGAGCCTCAGTCTAAGGTAATATGAGAGAGAACCCTGTTATGAGATGACTTTCAAGAAGAAAACTATTTCTTGTATATTCATCAACTTGATAGAAAACATCCAAGAATACAATGTAAAAAAGATATAATTAGTGTAGGAAAGATTATATAAGATATGTATAGTTATTAGTAAGGGTCATATAATTGTAGGAGATAGGTGCATAGACCAATAGATATTTGTATAAGTAGCTAGTGCAATACAATGGAGAACTCTATTGAGTTCTTCCTAAACAACCATCTTGGTTGAGCCTAAGTCTTTATGACTTTGTACTATCACTACTTCTGAGATACTAGACTAACTTCTAGAACAACCCTGCAACAAATTAAATATTACATAGTAATATTTAATTACTTTTAGCTTATTTCTAAAACTCTAGACTTTGATGACTAGAACTGTAAGGACAGGAATACACTAGTGCCAAAATGTATATATAATATAAAGTACCTCTCTAGAAGCCTTATCCTAATCTCTAAGGATTCTCCTATATAAGAGAACTACACTAAATCATACTCTTAATATATAAGAGGACAACGGTCACCTTAGAATAAGACTTAGCTAAGTGTCTGATTTATAATCTATCTAGTAGATCTTATCTTATAATATATATCTATTTACTCCCTTACCTCTTTGTTTACTATAAAGATCAGATACTTGCTAACATCATAAACTCCATTGACAAGTATTCTTCTCTACTAATTCTTTGTTAATAAAATCCCTTCTATTGTCTTTATCTCTATCCTCTTCTTCAATTGAACCTATTTCTTTTGTCTTATTATTTTAGAACTAATTGTCAGTAGTTTTATTGTTCTACTATACAAAAGTAGTAGTCTGGCTGCTATAGCTATAGAGTATTTAAGAGCCTTCTGTAACAGAAATCAGGTAGTGAAATACTAGAACAGTTTATCATCTTTATATTATTTCATAAATCTATAGGTCAGTAGCCAAATGACAAATGGACACTGTTATGCTTGCAAACTACTTATCAATAACAAACTATTTCTTTGTTACTTTAACTAGAGCCCACCATAAAGGGCTTCTAACCTATAAGGGCAACCAGAGCAAAGCAGACTTCCAAGAGAATCCTCAGTCTATAAATACTCTCTGGGGTATGTTATAACTCATCTTCCAGGAAAATCCTTAGAGAATAGAATAAGGCTCCTAGAGGGGTACTCTATACTATATATACAAGTCTGGTTATTCTGGAATGTCCTAGCAGTCAGAGCGGAGAGTAAAAGAGCTGATCAAACTAATTAAATGTTAGATAATAATATTGAATTAGAGCAGAGTTGCTCTGATGGATTGCCACTAGTGATTCAGGAGTGAAGTTTAGTGCAATCCTTTTATATGACCTTCCTTTCCAAATTTCTTTTGATCACACTTTTGCTGAAAAGGTCTTTCTTGTACTGAATAATCCCCTCTCCCTCTCTAATAACTCCTTTGCTGCAAATACTGAATTTTTCTTTTTCAACCTTCAATTATCAATCATATCAAACTCTACTTCTTCATTATCCCATTCCTCTTCTGGTCTGCTCACTATATCTGATCAATAGCCTCAGTCACATACTATGCATCCAAGATTTGTTCCTGCTCAGTGACCAGATTAATCAGATCTACCACAAGTCCAATCTCTATATATTCCACTTCTATCTCCATTTGTTGTTCCAATTCCTTATCTATCTTTTGTTTCACCAGCTGCTCCATCTGTCATGCTATCTACCATATGTAAGAACTTAAACTGTAGCATCTTAGAACTACTCCTAGTCTGAGTTAACAAGGAGAACTCAATAGAGTTTCTATTCAATTGCTATACACTACTTATATGCATTCCATATTTACTTCTATTTATAAAGTCCTGTGTATCTTTTTTGAGTCATTCTCTCTTATGCATCCATTAATTTCCTAATTAAATGAAAAGAAAAAGAAAAAAAATATAAATAATAACTTAGTTGTTTGGCCATATCATGACACTACTCCTCTCTCAAGATTCCTTGTCCTGAGGATTTTTACAACTTGTAGTAGAGATCACAGATGTTTCCCATTTCATTGTTATCTTCTTCTGCCCACTTTTTGATTTCCAAGTTTTCTTGTTTAATTTCCTTCTCCTCCTCTTTTATCATTTTTATCATTTTTTATTCTCTTACTCTTCTTTCTTTCTATCTTCTCCAATTTCTTTCTAACCTTGCTTAGTATTCCTCGTCATATCTTTTATCTGACTATCCAAATAATTTTCTCACCATAAACCTTTCTAGTAATTCTTCTCTTTTGAATATTCCTTTTTTCTGTTCTTGTCTTTGAATATCCTCTATGTCTCACCAATATTCTTTCTTGAATTCCTCAACTGCTTTTTTTGCATTTCCCAAGTTTTTCTTTTCTTTCCAGGTATTGGATTCTACTGTAAACCCTTTCTACCATACCAAGTATTTGTTCTTCTCTCTTATTTATTATTTGTTTAGAATTCTCTCAACCTCCCACTCCTTCTTTCTCTTGATTATGACTAGAGCTAGTTGTTCCTTTTTCTGCCTCTCTACTTGCCCTATGTATTTTTGTATTCTACTGATGTTGACTACCAGATATATTTTTACTGTACTAGATAGTTTTAATTCTACTGTGTTTGATAATACAATTTTCTTTATCTTGTAAGGCTCTATAAACCTCTCTGTTAATTTTTCTGTTCTCCTCTCAATCATTTGATATTTCAGATTCTTAGTACTTAACATTACTAGGTCTTCTACTTTATACTCATTAACTTCTGCCCTCTTTCTATCTGCATATTTCTTCATTTCTTCTTGTGTTTTCCCCAGTATCACTTTTGCTTCTTCCTAAATTTTCTTCATTTTTGTCACAAATTTCTCAGCTCTCTTATATTTCTTCTTCCTTCTTGTTTCAAACCCTATTCTAGGATCTTGTCCATAATTTGCCTTAAAAGGTAATGTTTTAGTACCTGAGTACACTTTATTATTGTAGGTAAACTCTGCTGTTCCTAACCAATTGGGCCACTGTTCCTACCTATAGTCAATAAATATCCTTAAGTACTGCTCTAGTTCCTGATTAACCCTTTCAGTCTGTCCATCTATTTAAGGGTAGAACACTATCAACAATTTACTTTTAATCTCCAATATCCTATTTAACTCTCACATTATCCCTGCTGCAAACTGGGGTCCCTTGTCTAAAATGGTACTCTCAGGTAACCTATATAACTTCCATATATTGTTTCTAAACAACCTGGCTAGTTTTTCTACTAATGTTTTTTCTGTAGTAGGAATAAAATGTACTATTTTTGTCAATCTGTCAACTACTACTAAAATTGAGTTGTATCCTTGTACCAAGAGCAACTTAGTGATGAAATCTGCTGAAATATATACCCAAGGTTTCTCTAGAATTGAATTTGATATTAGTTTTTCTGCCAGTTGTTCTGTGCAGTTTTTATTATACTGGCAGATGTCATACCCCTCTATATATTACTTCACTTCTTTTGTGACCTCTAGTTACCAAAAGTTCCTAGTGATCAATTCCACTGTTTTCTACTATTCCTTGTGTTCTCCTATTGGTATATCATAATGCAACTGAATAATTTCTACTCTCAGTTTCTTATCTTTTGGTATATATATCTTCTCTTCCTTATATATAATATCATTGACTTCTCTCCACTTTTCGTCTCTTAGCATCTTTACTCTTGCTTATTTCATTTCTTTTACTGTCTTGATCACCTTGTCATCTTTTACTTTTGACTGCTTTACTTTCTCTAGTAAATCTACTCCTTTTACTATTACTTCTACTTTCTCTGTCTTTTTGACTTCCAACCATTCTAGCTTTACTAATATTTTGTTCTCATTGTTCTTTTCTACTCCTACTTTCCAGTCCAGCCTCCTATTTGGGCTGTTTGTTTTTCCCATCTTACTCCCTGGAACATATTTTAGCATAAAGTTAAATCTTGATAGATACAAGATTCACCTGGCTTGTCTTCTATTCAATTTCTGTACTTTCATAAAATATTCAAGGTTCTTATAATCTGTCCAGACCTCAAACTTTGTTGTAGTTCTTTCTAGAAAGTGCCTCTATGTCTCTAAACACCTAACTACAGCTAATATCTCTTTGTCATGTATCTCATAGTTCCTTTTAGTATCACTTAGAGATTTTGAGATAAAGACTACTGGTCTCTATAAGTCATCCAAGTACTTCATCAAGAGTACTCCTTTAGTTACATAATTCAAGCCATTTGCTTCCACCCTAAATTCCTTATCTAAATCTAGGGTTACCAATACTGGTTTTGTTGTGAAGATCCTTTTAAGTTTGTCAAATGCTTGTTACTGCTCATCTCCTCACTGCTACTTTACATCTTTCCTCATTAGTATATTCATTGGTCTCGCTACTCGAGTGAAGTCCTTGATAAACCTTCTATAGTAATTTGCAAGGCCTAAGAACTTCCTAATGTCTTTTATATTTTTTGGTTCTAGTCAACTCAGTACTCCATCCACTTTCTCCTTCTCTATCTTTATCCTATTGGGTCTTATAATAACTCCAAGGAATCCAATCTTCTCTACTTTCTATACATACTTTTCTGGCTTTATATAAAGATCATTCTCCTCTAGCCTTTTCAGTACTTCTTCCACAATTTCACTATGTTCTTCCTTTGTTTCAGTTCTTACCAATATATTATCTACAAACGCAGCAACTTTGCTTTTATTTACCAAGTCTCTCAGGATCTTATTGTTATAAGATAGTTCCAAGAAACTATTTCCCACACATTTCTTAATCTAGTAGATAATATCCAGAAGTATAATACAAGAGGGATATAAATAGTATAGGAAAGCTTATATAAGATATATATAGTTATTAGTAAGGGTCATGTGATTGCAGGAGATAGGTGCACAGACCAACAAATACTTGTATAAGTAGTTGTACAATCTAATGGAAAACTCTATTGAGTTCTTTCTAAACAGCTACCTTGGTTGAGCCTAAGTCTTTACAATCTTACACTAATATAAGAACTCAATACCCATTGTTGACCCTACACCTTACAGTCTTGACATCTCTATTCCTACTTACTCTCTCATTGTTCTTGCTAATGAGCACAGTGCTCAGAAGCTTTTTGGAAAGTGGATCCTAGTTGTAAAGGGGACTTCACTATTAGTTAGGGACAGTGGATAGATAGCTAGGACAAAACTTGTGTCCCTGCCTAAGACCTGACCTTTATATTAAGTGGGCTCATATTTGGTCTTTTGTTATCAGCTTTGTATCACTGGTCCATTGTGATCAGTCTATACAGGAGAATAATAGTAACCTCTTAAAGACCTGTCTAGTTTGGAGATTTCCTTCTTGGGGATAATATTGTTTTACCTTTCTAGCCAGTAACTAGTTATAAGTTCAGACAAAGAAGACTGCTTATCCTCATATGAGAAATCATTATTACCATTATTATTGCCATTACTACTGCCATGCATGTTTCAACAACAATAGCAACAACAACAATAACCTATAGAGCAATCTACTACTCCTGTACCACAATTCACTCCCCCCACTTGGGAGGAGCAACTTCTTACCCTAGTTGCTAGTTTGCAACAGCAAATAGCCACCTTATTACAGCAAAATAGAGGAGCTAGAGTGAAGGTAGCAAAACCTCCTTTGTTTAGTGGAAAGATAAAGGAGATGAGCACATTCATCAGTGCAGCTTATCTATACTTGAGTATGAAAATGACAGGGAATCAGAGACAACAAAGATGGTCTGGATACTGTCTTATGTGTAGGAAGGGGTGGCAGAGGCATGGAAAAATAATCTGTTAAATGAGTTATCAAAGAGAGAATTGGAAGTAAAGACAGTAGAAGAGCTATTTGGCAAAATAAGAAATAAGTTTGGGGAGATAGTGGAAGAGGAGCAAAAAATAGAGCAGTTGAGGACAATAGAGCAAGGGAAGAGGACCTATAATAAGTATGTTCAGGAATTCAAGAAGGTGACATAAGGAAGTGGCTATGAGGGACAATCCCTCATTGAAGAATTTAAAAGAGGGCTGAGTGGAATACTTAGAAGGAAGTTGGCAGAAGCAAAAAGCCCCCCTAGTATAATAGAAGAATGGCAGAAAAGAGCAGTGAGATTGGATAGAAACCAAAGACAAAGTAGAGCAGAAGAGAGAATGTTAGGGAGGAATGTGGTATGCCCATAGAGAAATATGCAGCCTAGAAAAGACTTTGGTAGAGGATTATATAGGGGAAAAGAAGAACAAATTGTATGGAGGGCAGGGGGTTAGAACTTTAGAGGAGGAGCACAAAGCAATTGGAGGGGACAGGGACTAGGAAGAGACTCTAATATAATAGATGTCAATAGAGGGAGAGGAGAGGACAAAATGTGCTATGTCTGTGGAAAGTGGGGCTATATGACCAAAAACTATTGGCAAAAAAAGGAAAGAGAGGGAAGAGTAGTAGAAACACTACAAGAGTCAACAAAAGACAATAGAGGACAGTGAGCTCCTAGCTAGCCTTCTCAAATATGTACAGTGTATTATACCCAGAAAAGCTGGAAAATAAAATTTCATGTCAAAGCAACACTGAAAGAGTAAAAGATATATAGTGTACATTCCAGCTGCTAAGAGAAGTGTAGATGACAGTGGGGTTGGAAAAGCTGGAGAATCATACAGGGGTAGCAGTAAAAACACTGCTGGATAGTAGAGCAACAGGTCTATTTATGGACATAGAGTTTGTAAAAGAAAAGGGATTAAAGCTAGAAAGACTAAAAAATCCCCTACTAGTACAAAATATAGATGGGACTATAAACATAGGAAGGACAATCACTTATCAGATAGAGTACAATATATTCTTTAAGGGACATGCTAAGAGAGCATGAATAATATGTATAATTTAGGAAAGATAGAGGTAATATTGGGAATATCATGGCTAGCTGCCCATAACCTAGAGATTAACTGGGAGAAAGATGAGGTGAAAATGATATAGTGCCCACCAATATATAAAAGGAGGAAGCAAGAAACATAGGAGAAAAGGCAGGTAAGAAAGATGGAGAAAGAAAAGATAGTAGAGGAATTAGTACTGAGGAGATTCTGAAAGTGGAAAAAGGTACTTGAAAAGAAAGAGTTAGAAAGAATACCTACTAGAAAGCCATGGGACTATATGATAAAATTAAAGAAGGGATTCATGCTAAGAAAGGAAAAAGTATATTTGTTGTCAAGAAAGAAAAAAGAGAAGATACAGGCATTTGTGGAGAATCAACTGCAAAAGAGATATATTCAACTATCAAAATTGCCACAGACCTCACCAGTCTATTTTGTAACAAAGAAGGATAGAAAGAGGAAAATAGTACAAGACTATCATTATATAAATCAGTAGACGGTAAAGAATAGGTACCTTTTACCCCTAATTGCAGATATCCTGGATAGAGTGGAAAAGAAAAAGGTATTTACAAAACTCAACCGTAGATAGGAATATAATAATGTGAGGATCAAGGAAGGGAATGAATAAAAGATGGTGTTCATAATGTATATTAGAGCATATGAACCAATGGTCATGTATTTCAGACTGACAAATTCTCCAACCACCTTCCAAACCATAATGAATAATCTATTCTGAGATATGATCAATCAAGGAAATACAGCAACATTCATTGACAATATAATAGTAGCCACAGATACTAAAGAAGAGCATGATGAGCTAGTAGAGGAGGTATTGAAGAGGTTAGAAGAAAACAACCTGTTTGTCAAACTAGAAAAGTGTCAGTGGAAAGTAAAAGAAGTGGAATTTCTAGGCATGGTGATTGGTCCCCAGAGAGTTGAAATGTAAAAGGAAAAGATAGGTAGAGTGTTAAGTTAGCTGGCACCAAAAAACATAAAAGAAGTATAAAAGTTTCTGGAACTTGCTAACTACTATAGGCAGTTTATTAAAGACTTTACTAGGATTGCAGCCCCATTGCACCAGTTAGTTAAAAAGAAAGAAAAGTGGAGATGGAAAAGAGAACAAGTAAAAGCACTCAAAAGGTTGAAGAAAGTGTTTACAACTGAGCCAGTCCTGGTTATCCCAGACTTAGATAAGGAGATGAAAGTAGAGGTCAATACTTCAGACTATACAACAGAAGGAGTACTGTCAGTCAAATATGGAAATAAGAAATAGAGGCCAGTTACCTTCATCTCCAAATCATTGAATGTGACAGAGTACAACTACAAAATTCATGACAAGGAAATGTTAGTAGTAATTCAATACTTAGAGACATGGAGACATTACTTAGAGAGAACAAAAATAAAGTTTGAAATCTGGACAGACCATAAAAACCTCCAGTACTTTGTAACTAGCCAGAAGCTAAATTAAAGACAAGCCAGATAGGCATTGTACCTGTCACAATTTGACTTTTGTTATCAAGAGATAGTGAATGTTCTTAGTAATCACCCTAGGTGGATGTTCAAGAAGAACTCAATAGAGTTTTTTGTTGGATTAGACTTCTACTTATACTATTTTTACAGTGGCTGTGCTCTTAGTCCATGGTCACATGTCCTTCCAGAATATTCTTGTGATCATCTGACCTTGTTATGTGACCTTAGTTCCCACACTATTTATATCTCAACCCTATTGTATGTCTTGAGGTTTTGGATTAAATGTTTGAATGCTTGGGAAACTTTTCTTTTTTTGGGGCTCTTATAACAACTTTACTCTAAAGCATGTTCTAGGCAAAAGTATAGAAAAGATAGATGAATTGAGTTAGAGACCAGATTGGCAGAAAGAAGTAGAGAACAATAATAAGAACTAGATATAGATAAAGCCAGAGTGGATAAAACAAATAAAGACATTGGTAAAAGAAAATAATCTAAGGGAAAAGATCAAGAAAATGCAAGGGAAAAATAAGAAGGTAGTAAAAGCAGTAGAGAAACTAAAGAAAGTAGGAATAAAAACACTAAGAGATGAGAAATGAACAGTAGAAGAAGGGTTAGTTATAAAGGAAAAACAAGTATATGTTCCAGAAGAAGAGCTAAGAGAAAAGATGATATATTTACATCATGATATGCTAGTAGAAGGACATAGAAGAAGATGGAAGACAACAGAGTTGATAACAAGGAACTATTGGTGGCTAGGAGTAACAAAAGAAGTAGAAAGATATATAGAGAGATATGATACTTGTCAACAATACAAAAATAGAAATAAAGCACCAGCAGGAAAACTAATGTCTAATGTAATTCCAGAAAAACAATAGAGTCATATTTTGGCAGACTTTATTACCAAGCTACCTTTGGCATAAGGCTATGATATGATCTTAGTAGTTTGTAATTGGTTTAGTAAAATAGCCCATTTTATAGTAACTATGGAAAAAACATTGGCAGAGGGACTTGCTAGACTGCTTAGAGATCATGTCTGGAAGTTGTGTGGACTTCCAGAAAGTATCATATCAGATAGAGAAGTATAGTTTGCAGCAGGGATAATAAAGGAGCTAAACAAGTTATTGGAAATTTAAATAAAGCTGTCAACAGCCTATCACTCCCAAGTAGATAGGCAGACAGAGAGGATGAATCAGGAACTAGAATAGTACCTGAAGGTCTTTATTGATCATAGGCAAGAGCAATGGCCAGAATAGCTAGAGACCACTGAATTCATATATAACAACAAGATTTATTTAGCAACAAAAAACCTCTCCATTTAAAACAAACTACAGTCAGGATCCAAGAATAGGATTTGAAGGGAGAAGAAAGGGAAAGTTTAAGGTGGCAGAAAAGTTTGTAGAAAAAATGAAGAAAATCCAGGAAGAAATAAGAGCAGTACTGGAAAAGACACAGAAAGAGATGAAGAGATATATAGACAAAAAGCAAGGGAAAGTAGAGGAATACAAAATCAAAGACTTAGTATTATTAAGTACAAAGGATCTCAAATAGCAGATGGTAGAAAGAAGATTGGAGAAGTTAACAGAATGGTTTGTAGGACCTTATAGGGTTAAGAGAATTATCTTAACCAATGCTATAGAATTAGAACTATCTAGTTTTGTTAAGATACATCCTGTAGTTAATATAAGTTAAGTACAGTTGTACAGGCCTCAGATAAAAGAACAGAGAAAAACCCTACCAAAACTGGCTGTTATTGAAGGAAAAGAAGAATTTGAAGTAGAAAAAATACTGAACAAAAGGGTGGTCAGGAAAAGAAAAAAGTTCCTGGTATAATGAAAGGGATATATAGCAAAAAGAGATACTTGGGAAAGTAGAGAAAACTTAAGAAATGCAAGAGAGTTGGTTAAAGAGTTTGAGAGGGAGTATAGAAAAGAGGCTGAAGAAGTATGGCAATAGAAAGAAGAAGAGAACAAAAGGGTATTCTTAAGAGAACTACCAAAGAGGTTTACAGCTAAAATACTATAGGAATGGTCAAACAAGGAATATAAAAGGCAAAGGGAGAAAAGATAGGAAGAAAACTAGAGATGATAGAAAAATTCTTCAGAACAAGAAAACTTGAAGAGGAGGCTATATTATGAGACAGTTCTGTTATGGGAGCCCTGAGCAGGAAAAAGTCTCCCATGCATTTAAACACTTAGTCCAAAATCTCAAAGTGTACAATGGGGTTGAGATATAAATAGCAGGGGAACTTAGGAAGCCAAGTCACGTGATAAGGTCACAAGATTGTAGAACATTCTGGAGAGACATGTGATCATGGACTAGTAGCAGTACAGCCACTGTAAAAGTAGTATAAGTAGTAGTCCAATCTAAGGAAGAACTCCATCGAGTTCTTCTTGAACATCTACCTAGGGTGATCACTAAGGACATTCATTGTCTATTGATAATATAAGAACTCGATACCATATCTGAGCACTGTTCACCTCGAACCCTGCTCAAAATCACTTAAAGGTGCAGTTGGCTTTATACTGGCCCAGCAAGTGGTTTTCCCTACCACACTTATTTCACACTCTCCCTCGCTAGGGAGCATAGTGCTCTCAAGCCTCTTAGATAGCGGGCCCTAGCTGTAAAGGGGACTTCACTGTCAGTTAGGGACAGTGGGTAGATGGCCTGGACAAAGCTCATGTCCCTGCCCAAGACCTGACCTCTATATTGAGTGGGTGTTATGAGAGCTCTAAGAAGGAACAAGTTTCTCATGCATTCAAATACTTAGTCGCAAATATCAAGTCGTACAATGCAGACAAGATATAAATAGCATGGTAACTTAAGTAATCATATCACGTGACAAGGTCATGTGATTGTAGAACGTTCTAGAAGGACATATGATCATGGACTAGTAGTATACAGCCACTTGTAAAAGTAGTATAAGTAGGTAGTCCAATCCAATGGAGAACTCCATTGAGTTCTTCCTAAACACTCACCTCGAGTGGTCCTTGAGTCGTCAAGACTTAGTGATAACAAAAGAACTCGATTCCACTCCCGAGCACTGATTACCTCGATCCCTGCTCATATTTGTTCAACGCGCAGTTGGCTTAATTCCAGTGCTGCGAGCAAGTACCCCCATCATCACTCACTCTCTCATCTCCCTCGCTAGTGAGCACAGTACTCACAAGCATCTTGGATAGTGGGCCCTAGCTGTAAAGGGGACTTCTCAGTCAGGAGAGACTGAGGGAGGAGACTGAACACCAAGTCCAGGTGTTTTGTTCAAGTCCTGACCTGTTAATTGG
>Ga0153989_1000091_pt1 | contig 22267 bp, 23 predicted proteins | sample TSNC073MetaG_FD_104701 | JGI IMG/M metagenome (GOLD analysis project Ga0153989, IMG submission 104701) | Attine ant fungus gardens microbial communities from North Carolina, USA - TSNC073 MetaG | ecosystem: Host-associated > Fungi > Mycelium > Unclassified | place: USA: North Carolina, Jones... | reverse complement strand
CGGTGGTCAGGGTGTCCATGGCGAACTGGAGCTGCATGGTGGTGGTGCCTTTCATTCGAGGTTGGCGTGTCGGGGCCAGAGGTCGTCGGCGGACTGCCCGCCGCGGGCCCAGAGCGTGTGGAACAGCGCGTCGCCGACGAGCGCGACCGCCTGTTCGAAGAGGCTCCCGGCGTACTGCGCCGAGGCCGTTCCGGAACGGTCGGTCTTCGTCGCGGCCGAGAGCACGAGGGTGACGTCCGCGACGGCGGACAGCGGGGAGTCGTCCGTGGTCGACAGGGCGACGACGGACGCGCCGAGCTCGTGCGCGGTCCGGGCGGCCTGCACGATGCCGGAGGTCGTCCCGGAGCCGCTCGCGACGAGGAGCACGTCGCCCGACGCGATGCCCGGGGTCGTCACCTCGCCGACCACGTGGACCTCCCGGCCGAGGTGCATGAGCCGCATCGCGGTCATCCGGAGTGCGAGCCCCGACCGTCCGGCGCCGTGCACGAACACCCGGTGCGCGCGGTCCAGGAGGTCGATCGCGCGCTCCGCGACGGTGTCGTCGACCCGCGCGGCGAGGTCGCCGAGCTCGCGGACGACGAGGTCGAGCGATCCGGTGACGGTTGCTGCTGCCATGTCCACGACCATGCCGCTTCCCGCCCGGCAGCACCGCTACCCGCGACGACGGGGGACCCACCCGATCGGGCGGGCCCGCCCATCCGGGTGGGAGGGGTAGGTTCGGCTCCCGTGGACACAGCAGCGGACGGCCTGGAGGCGCGGCTCGGCACCGCCAGTCGACTCGCCGCCGCGGAGCACACCAGGACCGTCGCCGAGCAGGCGGACCGGCACGCGCTCACCCTGGAGTCCGTCCTCGCGGTGCTCCGCTCCCCGCGGGTGTCGGACACCGCCGCCCGCGCCGAGGCGATCGAGATCGCCTCGGCGGCGCTCGTCGACCTCCGGACGGTGACGGACCAGCAGCGCAGCACCCTGCTCGAGCCGGTCACGGGGGCGTTCTCCCGGCTGCGCGCCGACCTGCGCCCGCTCGTCCGGTTCGGCGACCTCGACGTGCAGTTCGTGGAGCCACCGGTCACCGGGCGCGCGCTGCCGGGCGACGTCGCGCACGCTGCCCGGGCCGTCGTCCGCACGGCCGTCCTGGCGCTGGTCGACGGCGGCTCCGCGAAACGCGTCCGCATCCAGTGGGACTGCGACGGCCGGAACCTCCTCGTGCAGCTCCGCGACGACGGTGCCGGGGTCCTCGACGTGCACGACGACACGTTGCGCCCGATCGCCGAGCGGGTCGTGACGCTCGACGGCAGCGTCCACGTGTCGAGCACGCCCGGCTGGGGTTCGGTCCTCGACATCACCCTGCCGCTCGACCCCTCGCCCGCCGACGTCGAGGCTCCCGACGACGCGGAGCTCACCCCGCGTGAACGCGACGTCCTGCGGCTCGTGGCGACCGGCGTCGGCAACCGAGAGATCGCCGAGGGCCTCGGGATCACCGTCAACACGGTGAAGTTCCACGTCGCGAACCTGCTCCGGAAGCACGGCGCCCGGACCCGCGCCGAGCTCGCCGCCGTCAGCTCCCGGGCGTGACCCCCGCGGGGCTGAACCGGTAGCCCATGCCCGACTCGGTGACCAGGTAGCGCGGGTGCGACGGGTCCGGCTCGAGCTTCCGCCGCAGTTGCGCCATGTACAGCCGCAGGTACCCGGAGTCGGTGCCGTGCGTCGGCCCCCACACCTCGGTGAGGAGCATCTCGCGCGTCATCAGCCGGTCGGGGTTGGTGACGAGCACCTCGAGCAGGCGCCACTCGGTCGGGGTCAGGCGGATCGCCGGACCGTGCTCGGGCGCGACCTGCTTCGCGACGAGGTCGACGACGAGCGGCCCGATCGCTACCGTCGGTGTCGCTCCGGCCGCCGACGCTGCCGCGACCTGCCGCCGCCCGAGCGCCCGGAGCCGGGCGAGCAGTTCGTCCATCTGGAACGGCTTCGTGACGTAGTCGTCCGCGCCGGCATCGAGCGCGTCGACCTTGTCCGACGAGTCGGTGCGCCCGGAGAGCACGAGCACGGGGACCTGCGACCACGCACGGAGCCCCTCGAGCACGCCGATGCCGTCGAGCCGCGGCATCCCGAGGTCGAGCAGCACGAGGTCCGGACGCTCCGTGATGACGGCGTCGAGCGCCGCCCGGCCGTCGCGTGCGGTCACGACGTCGTACCCGCGCGCCGTGAGCGTGACGGCCAGTGCCCGCACGAGCTGGGTGTCGTCGTCGACGATCAGGACCCGCATCGGGACTCCGCTCCGGGGTGGTCGGCGATCGGCAGGCGCACGACGACGGTGAGCCCGCCGCCGGGGGTGTCGTCGACCTCGATCGTCCCGCCCATGCCCTCGGTGAACCCCCGCGCGAGCGCCAGGCCGAGCCCCAACCCGGTGTCGTTGTCCGTGTCACCGAGCCGCTGGAACGGCTGGAACACCTCGCCGCGCCGGTCCTCGGGGATCCCGGGACCGTGGTCGGCGACCCGGAGCTCGACGGAGCCCCCGAAGGCGCTCGCCGAGACGCGCACCCGCGTGCCCTCCGGCGCGTAGCGGGCGGCGTTCGCGAGCAGGTTCACGACGACGCGCTGCAGGAGCCCCGCGTCGGCCACGACCGGTGGGAGGTCGGCCGGGAGGTCGAGGTCCACGTCGTCCGGCCCGAGCTCGAGCTCGTCCAGGGCGGGGGCGACGACCGCCTCGACCGAGAGCGCGACCGGCGTGACGGCGAGCACCCCGGCCTGCACCCGGCTGACGTCGAGCAGATCGGCCAACAGCACCGCCAGGTGACGCAGGCTCTCGTCGGCGGTCGCGAGCAGCGCCTCCCGGTCGGTCGCCGACAGCTCGATGTCGGACGCACGCAGCGTCTGCACGGCCGCCGACGCGGCCGCGATCGGCCGCCGCACGTCGTGTCCGACGGCCGCGAGGATCGCGCTCCGCACGCGGTCGGCCGCCGCGATGCGCTCCGCGTCGAGCGCAGCCCTGGTGAGGTCGCGGTGCTCGACCGCCGCGTCGAGCTGCTGTTCGACGACGCGCAGCAGCCGCCGCTGGGTCGGGTCGTCCGGTGCGCCCGCGAACTCCAGGACGGCTCCGGACGGGAGGCGCGTGGCCGCGTCCGCCTCGCCGGCGAACGTCCCCGAGGTGGCCGGCACGTCGTCACCCTGTCGGATCCGGACGCCGGCGAAGCCGAAGGCCTCGCGGGTGCGGTCGAGCAGCGCCTGCAGGGCGTCGTCGCCACGGAGCACGCTGCCGGCGATCCCCATCAGCAGGCCGGACTCGGCCGCCGCGCGACGGGCTGCTCGCGATCGACGGGCCGACCGGTCGACGACGAAGCTCACGAGCACGGCGCTGATCACGTACATCACGAGGGCGACGAGGTGCCACGGCTGCTGGACGGTGACCCGGTAGAGGGGTTGCACGAAGAAGAAGTCCAGGCTCAACCCGGACAGCACCGCCGCGAACACGGCCGGCCACATCCCGCCGACGAGCGCCACGACGAGGACGAGCAGCTGGTACGCCAGGACGTCCACCGTGATCGCGTCCGGGTCGGTGCCGAACGACAGCAGCCAGGTGAGCAGCGGACCGGCGACGACCGACAACACGAAGGCGGCGACGATCCGGCCGCGGGACAGGCTGCCGCCGAGCTTCGGCAGGGCGAAGCCACCGCCGGCCCGTTCGTGCGTGACGACGTGCACGTCGATGTCGCCGGACTCGCGGATCACCGTGTTGCCGATGCCCGGACCGGTCAGCGCCGCACCCACCCGCGTCCGTCGGCTCACCCCGATGACGATCTGCGTCGCGTCGATCGACTTGGCGAACCGGACGAGCGTGGTCGGGACGTCGTCGCCGACCACCTGGTGGTAGGTCCCACCGAGCTGCTCGAGCAGGGTCCGCTGCTTGCCGAGCGAGCCGGGGTGGCGCTCACGCAGCCCGTCGTTCGTCGTGACGTGCACCGCGGCGAGCTCCCCGCCGGCGCTCCGGGCGGCGATCCGGGCACCGCGCCGCAGCAGCGTCTCGCCCTCCGGGCCGCCGGTCAACGCGACGAGGACCCGCTCGCGGGTCTCCCAGCGGTGGTCGATGCCGTGCTCGGCACGGTACGCCCGGAGCGCGTCGTCGACCTCGTCGGCGAGCCAGAGCAACGCGATCTCGCGCAACGCGGTGAGGTTGCCGAGCCGGAAGTAGTTCGACAGGGCCGCGTCGATGCGTGCCGCCGGGTACACCAGGCCGTCCGAGAGCCGCTCGCGCAGTGCCGCCGGCGCCAGGTCCACGACCTCGACCTGGTCGGCAGCGCGCACCACGGCGTCCGGGACGGTCTCCCGCTGGACCGTGCCGGTGATCTCGCGCACGACGTCGCCCAGGGACTGCATGTGCTGGATGTTCACGGTGCTCACGACGGAGATCCCGGCGGCGAGCAGCGCCTCGACGTCCTGCCACCGCTTCTCGTGCGGGCCGCCAGGGGCGTTCGTGTGGGCGAGCTCGTCGACCAGCGCGACGTCCGGGGCCCGGGTCAGCACGGCGTCGAGGTCCATGTCGTCGAGCTCCACCCCGCGGTGCTCGACCGTTCGACGCGGCACGACCTCGAGCCCCTCGACGAGTGCGGCGGTCGCGGCACGCCCGTGGGTCTCGACGACGGCGACGACGACGTCACGGCCCTCGTCGAGCAGGCGGCGCCCCTCTTCGAGCATCGTGAACGTCTTGCCGACACCGGGCGCCGCACCGAGCAGGACCCGCAGCTTCCCGCGCTTCACGTGCCCATCATCTCGCGTCCACACTTTCCGCGCCCCCGACATGCTGATATGTTGGAGCCAACCGTTCCCACCAAGGCTCGAGCACTCGCTTCCTCAAATCGGGTGGGACTGTCCCGTCCCGCGTCCGTCCTCTCGGGCGCGGGACGGCGTTCCTCACCGATGACGTTCGTTCCCTACGCTGTAGTTGCTGCCGGCTTGCCCGAGATCCCAGTTCCCGTCGATCTCGGAGCAACTCGATGCACGGCTCGGCCACGTTGTCCCGGTACCGGACTGCCCAGTTCCGGCAGGCGCTGCGCGCGCGTCAGATGGATGCGTCGAACGCGGCGGTCTGGCGCGCTCACGACTTCGACAGTTCTTTGCGCTCCGTGGGCCTCGCCCTGATCGATCGGGTCGAACTCGCGTTGCGAGGGCGACTCGACGACATCATGTCCGCGCGCTTCGGGCCGCGGTGGTACCTCGATCCTCGTGCGTTCCGACACTCCTTCGACCATGCGGCGTTGCTCACGAGACTCCGGTCAGCACTCACACGAACCGCTGACCCGGCGGTCGCCTCGGCTTGGAGGGCACGGCGGTTCGAGCGCATCGAGTTCGGCATGCTCGCAGAAGAGCTGAGTCTCGGCGAACTCTCCCGCCTCACGAGTGGACTGGAGCCGTCCGCTCGGGACGCGGTGGCCGCAACGTTCCGGATCCCAGCAGCCACCCTCCGTCCGTGTCTGCACCACCTGACCCACGTGCGGAACTGCTGCGCACACCACACTCGCCTCTGGGGCCGGCAGCTCAAAGTGCCGCCGCCGACCTTCCGCTCCCCACCCGACCTCGTCGCCCGGCTCTCGGGGCTGCCGAAGCGCTCGCCCGCACACTCACTGGAACTCCTGGCGCACATCGCCGAGACGGTGGGCCCGTGCGATCGTCTCGCCGCTGCGGTGCGCCGGCTCGTCGCCGAGCACGAGGACCTCGTGGTCGGCATCGGCGGGCGGCCGAGCTGGGCGGCGGTGTGACCGCGTGCTCACACACCACCGGCACCGGGCGGCGGCGCGGACCGCGTGCTCGCTCCCCGGAGCCGCTCGGCCAGCGCTGCGGTCGCGAGCCGGAGTTCCCGCGGGCCCTCGACCGTGAACTCCACCGCGGCACCGGCGAACGCCGCGGCCAGGCCCTCCCACGACCAGGAGCCCCGGGTCAGGCGACACCGACCAGGTCCGAGCGGCTCGAGCACCGCGTCCGCCGGCAGGTAGGGCGCGATGGACCCGGCGGACGCCTCGAGCACGGCGGTGCCGACGCAGGGCCAGACGTCGTCCTGCGCGGATCCCTTGAACCGTGCCGAGACGAACGCCGCCGCGTCGCCGCCCGGGATCGCTCGTGGCACGAACGGGACCCGGGTACGCATCCTCGGGGTGATCCGGTCGATGCGGTGCGTCCGCCAGTCCTGGCGGTCGAGGTCCCAGTCGAGGAGGTACCACCGGCCGGTGCGGGCCACGACCGCGTGCGGCTCGACGTGGCGCGGCGCCTCGTCGTCGCCGTAGCCGAAGCGGAGGCGCTCGCGCAGGTGCACGGCCTCGCTGACCGCGACCAGGACGTCCGGGTCGGTCCGGACGTCTCCCGGAGTGGTCAGGGCGTGGACGGCGTCGACCCGGGCACGGAGCCGTGCCGGCATCACCTGCCGGACCGTCGCGAGCGCCCGTGCGGCGGACTCGGCGACGTCCGCCCCGGACGCCGGTGCGACCGCGAGGGCCAGGGCGATCGCGACCGCCTGGTCGTCGTCGAAGAGCAGCGGCGGCAGGTCGGCGCCGGCGGCGAGTCGGTAGCCGCCGGCGGGGCCGCGCAGCGACTCCACCCGGTAGCCGAGGCCACGCAGACGGTCGACGTCGCGGCGGAGCGTGCGCGCACTGACCTCGAGCCGCTCGGCGAGCTCGTCCCCCGGCCACTCGCGGTGCACCTGCAGCAGCGACAGCAGGGCGAGCATGCGCGATGACGGTCCGGACATGTCGACATTCTCGTCCGAGAAGCGGACAGGATCTGACCGCAACGGTCGAGATGCTCGTTCCATGAGCATCGAAACGACAACCCACCTCAACTTCGACGGACAGGCCCGCGCGGCCTTGGACTTCTACGCCACGGTCTTCGGCGGCGAGGTCGCGGCCACGACGTACGGCGCGATGGGCGCCTCGGACGAGCCGGACTGGGCCGACCGGATCGTCTGGGGGCAGGTCGCCACCGACGCCGGCTTCCGGGTCATGGCGTTCGACGTCTGGCCCGGTCAGCCGTACGACCAGGGCTCGAACGCCCTCTACGTGTACGTGCACGGCGACGACGCCGCCGAGATCGATCGCTACTGGGCGGCCCTGTCGGAGGGCGCCGAGGTCCGACAGCCGCTCGGGCCGTCGGCGTGGGCACCGCTCGCCGGACAGCTGCGCGACCGGTTCGGTGTCGTCTGGCAGCTCGACGTCGCCCCGACCGAGTAGCACGCCGGCGCGGCTCGGGGACCTGCCCCGGGCCGCGCGGCGCTTTCCGAACCACTTCCCCATGAAATCCGGCCACCGGTAGCGTGCCGGCATGCCCGCGTTCCGCCCGATGCCCGGTCACGAGCTCGGCGACGAGGGATCGGTAGCTCGCCGTCGCCGCTCCCGCTTCCGCCGGGTCTGGCGTTGGGCCGGGCCACCGGTCGCACTGGTCGCCGTCGTCGCCGCGGCCGCGCTGTTCCACTGGTACGCCGGCGTCGCCGACCAGGTCGTGTGGGAGTGCGCCGTGTCGAGCTGCGGCACCGACGATCCACGGTCCTTCGCTCCGGAGGGCTGCTCGGCGCTCCTGGTCCTCGCAGCCCTCGGCGTGGGACGACTGCCAGGCCCGTGGTGGTGGCGCGCCGGTCTGCTGCTCGGGTTCGCCGGTACCGCGGCGCGGTCGATCGACTTCTGGCGGATGCCGGGGATGGACCTGGGGCTGTTCGTGACGCCGATCGCAGCGGGCGTCGTCGGTGCCGTGCTCCTGCTCGCCCGGATCGGCATCGCGGTCGATCGAGCACGTGGGCGCACGCACACCGCTCGGCAGCGGGCCTAGCGACCCGGGCGCGGATCGGTGTCGAGCATCGCCATCCGCACGGCATCGACCCACTCGCCGTCCCACCGCAGGGCCTCCCGCGCACGTCCCTCGACGACGAAGCCGATCTTCTCGTACGACCGCCGCGCCACCGGGTTGAACGCGTACACCTCGAGCGAGATCCGGTGCAGGCCGACCTGGTCGAACGCCCAGTCCACGACCGCCCGACCGGCCTCGGTGCCGTAGCCGCGCCCGCGGAGCGACGGCCCGGCGAGGGCGATCCGGTAGTTCATCGCGAGGTCGTCCTCCTCGAGCTCGTTGAGGACGACCTCGCCGAGGTACGTGCCGTCGGCGTCCGTGACCGCGAAGTCCGCACGGTCCGGCGCTCCCGGCAGCCGCTCGAGGTGCGACCGGACCTGCTCGCGCGTGAACGTCCCACGGGTGCCGGTCAGCCGCATGGCGTCCTGGTCGCCGAGTGCCGCCATCGTGTCGTCGAGGTGCTCCGGCCCGAGCTGCACGAGCCGGAGCCGCTCGGTGGCGAGCGTCGGTTGTGCGGCGAGGCGGTCGGACAGCGCGCTCATGCGGGACGCCGTGCTCATGCGGGACTCCAGGTGCTCACCGTGACGGCGGCCGTCACGGACGCCGGGGCGAAGACCGCGTCCGGGTCGACGTGGTGGTGACTGGGACCCATGTGGACGACGTCGTGGACGTCCTCGGCGGTGAGGTCCATCGTCCAGGTCAGGTCCTCCGAGGACCGGAGCACGAACGCGGGCTCGAGGGACTCGTGCAGCCGACGCGCCTTCTCCGGGTCCACGGAGATCGTCGCCTCGGCCAGCTCCGCCAGGTGGCCGGCCCGCGGGGTCACCACGACGAGGAGGCCGTCGGGGTGCAGCACCCGGGCGTACTCGACCTGGTTGCGTGGTGCGAACACGTCGAGCACGACGGCGGCCGCGTCGTCGACGACCGGGAGGCGCTCGGTCACGTCCGCGACGACGGCTCCGGCACGCTCGTGGGCACGAGCCGCCCGCCGGATCGCGATGGCCGACAGGTCCAGCGCCACCCCCAGTCGCGAGGCCGGCTGACGGCCGACAGGTGCGGGCCCGTCCGGCGCGACCCCCAGTCGCGAGGCCGGCTGACGGCCGACAGGTGCGGGCCCGTCCGGCGCGACCCCCAGTCGCGAGGCCGGCTGACGGCCGACAGGTGCGGGCCCGTCCGGCGCGACCCCGCGCCTCCCGTCCGCCGCGCGCAGCGCATGTGCGAGGTACGTCCCCGGGCCCGACCCGACGTCGAGGACCACGCCCGGCGCCTCCGCCGCCGCGACCACCGCGGCGAGCGCCCGCTCGACGGGCGCGTAGTGGCCGCGCCCCAGGAACCGGAGGCGCGCGTCCACCATCTCCGGGGTGTCGGCGGTCAGCGCGCGCCGCTTGGCCGGCAGCAGCGTCAGGTGTCCCTGCTTCGCCTCGTCGAACCGGTGGCCGTTCGCACACCCGACCTGGCCACCGTCGGCACGGCCGAGGGGCTCGCCGCACACGGGGCAGGCGAGCACGGGGAGCAGGTCGTCGCGCACGTCGACCAGCGTAGGGGCGTCGGTAGCCTGACCGGATGTCGCTGCAGCAGCTCTTCGGACTCGACGGACGCACCGCACTCGTCACGGGCGGGAGTTCCGGCATCGGGCGCGCGATCGCGGACGCCCTCGCCGACGCGGGCGCGCACGTGCTCGTCGCGGCACGCACCGCGGCCAGGATCGACGAGACGGTCGCTGCGATCCGGGACGCCGGCGGATCGGCCGACGGCGTCGTCGCCGACCTGTCGACCCGCGCCGGGGCGCACGCGCTCGCCGACGCGGTCGGAGCCGTCGACGTCCTGGTGCACTCGGCGGGGATCAACCTGCGGCCGCCGATGGCCGAGCTCGACGAGGACACGTGGGACGCCACGATGGCGGTCAACCTCGACGCACCGTTCGTCCTCGGGCAGCGCCTCGCCCCCGGGATGGCCGAGCGCGGCTCCGGCCGGATCATCGGCATCAGTTCGCAGCAGGCGCACCGCCCCTTCGCGGCCAGCGGCGCGTACGGGGTCTCCAAGGCCGGACTGGAGGCACTGGCCCGGTCGCAAGCGGAGGCCTGGTCCGCGCAGGGGGTCACCTCCAACGTCCTCGTGCCGGGTTTCGTGGAGACGCCCCTGAACCGGCGGCTCAGCGCCGACCCGGCGACGGTGGAGCGGCTGGCGGCGCGGACCATGGTCGGGCGGAACGGGCTCGCGACGGACTTCGCCGCCGCGGCGGTGTTCCTCGCCGGGCCGGGCTCGGCCTACGTCACCGGTCAGACGATCGCCGTCGACGGCGGGTTCTCCGTGCACTGATGGTCGGTACGGTCGGGACATGGCCGTCATCCACCAGGCAGAACTCCGTCCCTCCAAGGCCGAGGCACTCGCCGCCTGGCTACCGTCGCGGTCGTGGAGCGGCGTGCGCGCCGGTGACGACCTCGTGATCGCGGGGAAGTTCCGGTTCGACGACCCGGCAGGCGAGGTCGGCGTCGAGACGATCCTGGTGCGGAGGCCGGACGGTCGGGTGCTGCAGGCGCCCCTGACCTACCGTGGGGCGCCGCTCGACGGTGCCGAGGACTTCCTCGTCACCGAGATGGACCACTCCGTGCTCGGACGGCGCTGGGTGTACGACGCCGTCGGCGACCCCGTCTACGCCGACGTGATACGCCGCGCGATCGCGACCGGCGCGCACGAGGCCACCCTCGAACGCGCGGACGGTGCGGGGACCTGGGACGCCGAGGGGTCGGCCTCGGGCACCGGTTCCGCATCCGACTCCCCCACGATCACCGCTGTCGCCGTCCGCCAGGACGGCCGTGTGACCCTGGTCGACACCGCGCACGGCACCCTCGAGGTGTTGCGTGTCCTCGACCCCGAGGGCCCGGCGACGGCGTCGTCCGACGACCGCCTGGTCGGCGCGTGGGGCGACGGCGAGCGCGCCGTGCTCGTCGCGCTGCGGCACTGATCGATGCCGGTACGGACAGGGCCTGCCTGCCGGGGTGCGCCGGTGGCAGGATCGTGCGCGTGAAGACACTGGAGTTGCCACAGACGGACCTCACCGCCTCCGACGTCGTCGTCGGGCTGATGCGGATCAACGACATGAGCGACGAGGACATCCGCGCGCTCTACTCGGCGTCGCGGGACGCCGGGGTGACGATGTTCGACCACGCCGCGGTGTACGGCGGCTGGCACGGCTGCGAGGAGCGCTTCGGTGCAGCCGTGACGCTCTCGTCGTCCGAGCGCGCCGAGATCGTGCTGCAGACGAAGGTCGGCATCCGGCCGACGCCGCACGGCGCCTACTTCGACTTCTCGTACGAGCACATCCTCGAGTCGGTGGAGGACTCGCTCACCGCACTCCGCACCGACTCCATCGACGTGCTGCTCCTCCACCGCCCCGACGCCCTCGTCGAGCCGGAAGAGGTCGCCAAGGCCTTCGACGAACTGCACGCCGCCGGCAAGGTGCACCACTTCGGCGTCTCGAACCACACGCCCGGGCAGGTCGACCTGCTCAAGCAGCACGTGCGCCAGCCGCTCGCGTTCAACCAGGTGCAGCTGAGCATCACGCACGCGAACGTCATCGCGCAGGGCGTGAGCGCCAACATGGGCGGCCTCGACCAGTCGATCGACCGCGACAACGACATCCTCAACCACTCGCGGATCAACGGCGTCACGCTGCAGGCCTGGTCACCGTTCCAGAAGGGCTTCTTCGACGGGGTCTTCCTCGGCGACCGCGAGCACTACGCGGAGCTGAACGACGTGCTCGACGAGGTCGCCGCTGCCCACGGGGTCACCCCGACCGGGATCGCCGTGGCGTGGATCACCCGGCACCCGGCGCACTTCCAGGTCGTCCTCGGCACGACGAACCCGCAGCGCGTCCGGGACTCGGCCGCCGGCTCGGACGTCGAGCTCTCCCGCGAGGAGTGGTACCGCATCTTCACGGCGGCGGGGCACACCGTCCCCTGACCGGGCTGCTGCGCCCTGCACAACGGAAGTCATCCCGAGCCGCGCGAACGCACGGTTCGGGGTGACTTCCGTTGTGCGCAGCGCCGCCGGCCGGGGCCGCGCGCGCAGCCCCCGTCAGTCGGTGCTCGTGGGCGCGCTCGGCACCGCGACGTCCACGGGCGAGACCCGCGCGGGGTCGGCCGTGGCCCCACCGACGACGTCGAACGTGATCCCGAGCTCGGCCGCGGACTCCGCGTCGAGCTCGAGGCCGTCCTCGGTCACCTGGTCCTCGGGGATCGCGCGGCCCTGCGAGGGATCGAACGAGTTCGCAATCGACATGCTGACGAGCATGCCCGTCCCGCTTGGCAATCGCCCAAGAGGGGACGGAGAACGCGCACTGCGGTCAGAGGTCGCCCGGGTGCAGCCGATCGCCGGCCTGCGGGCGCCGGAACACCGGACCGCCGCCGGCCTCGTCCTCGTCCTCGTGGCTCACCGGAGAGGCGCTCGGATCCGGGGAGTCCTCCCCGACATCGGCGCCGCGGTCCTCCTCGATCTCGAGTTCGTCCTCGTCGGAGCCGTCCACGGGGACCGAGCGGCCGGGCTGTTCCGGATCGAAGGGTGTGCTCATCGACATGGGCCGAGCATGCACCGGCTCGGTGGACGTCGGGTCAACGCTGTCCGTCAGCCGCGATGAGTTCGAGCTGCGTCAGCGGCAGGTCCGACACCGCGGTGAACGAGAAGACCTCGCCGGTGCCCTGCAGGCGGAACACGCGCGTCTGTCCGGCCCAGTCGAACACGGCGTCCCGCACCGCCACCCGGGTGTCCCCGAGCGCCACGTCCCACGAGTGGGCCCCCGGATCCGACACGGTGACCGTGTAGAGCGACGACGGGATCGACTCGACGTCGAACGCGACCGACGTGCCCGCGGTGAGGGCCGTGACCGTCCGTCCGGTGTCGTCCGTGAGCGGGGACACTCCGACGGGCAGCAGGTCGACCGGGATGTCCCGGTACCCGTGCACCTCGGAGGCGGACACCGGACGGGTGTCGGACGCCCAGCCCTGGGGCGTCTCGGACAACGTGAACTCGATGTGCGACGCCGACACCACCACCGCGTGCGGGATGCTGATCGACGTCCACGGCGCGCCGTCCACGGTGACCGACGCGACGTACGGTCCCGCGGTGCCCTCGGCGACGTCGATGACGGTCGGCGCTCCTCCGGGACGCCGCAGCACCGTCCGGCGGACCGCCGGGGGCACGAGCACGTAGGAACCGGTCGACGGCGCCAGCGGGTACAGACCGATCGTCGCGAAGACGTACCAGGCGCTCATCTCGCCGTTGTCCTCGTCGCCGGGGTACCCCTGCCCGAGGTCGGAGCCGACGAACAGGCGCTCGAGGCACTCCCGGACGATGCGGTGCGCGTCGTCGTGGCGGCCGGTGAACATCGGGAAGAACGGGATGTGGTGCGCGGGCTGGTTCGAGAGCCCGAGCATGCCCATCCGGACGTCGCGGGCCTCGGTCATCTCGTGGATGGGGAAGCCGTACGAGCCGGACCGCGCGGTCGCGCCGGTCTCCGCCGTGGCGAAGAACGCGTCGAGGTGTGCGTCGAAGCGCTCCGGGCCACCGTGCAGGTCGATGACACCGGCACCGTCGTGCGGCGCGGTGAAGGCGGTCCCCCAGGCGTTCGTCTCGGTGTAGTCGTCGCCCCAGTCGCGCGGGTCGAACTCGGTGCCGACCCGCCACGAGCCGTCCGGGTCGCGGCCGATGAAGAAGCCCCGTTCGGAGTCGAAGACGGTGCGGTACTGCAGGGAGCGGCGGGCGAACCACTCCGCCTCGGCCTCGAGTCGACTGCGGTCCTCCGGCGTCGACGCACGCTCGGCGAGCAGGCCCGCCATCACGGCGAGCCCCCAGTCGTTGATGGCCGCGTCGAGGGTCCAGCTCATCCCCTCGTGGGTCGCCGTGTCGACGTGGCCGCGGAAGGCGCCCGGGAGGCTCCCCTTGCGTCCGACGCGCTCGTCCCGTGGCGGGACGGTCGCGTTGCGCAGTGCGCTCCGGTAGGCCTCCGCCAGGTCGAACCCGGGGACGCCCTTCGCCGCGAGGTCCGCGAACACGGTGTCGCTCGTGGTGCCGGTCATGCAGTCCTCGGCGCCGGGGGCACTCCACCGTGGCGTCCAGCCGCCGTCGTGGTGGTGCTCGACGAAGCCCTGCGCGAGTTCGCCCGCCGTCTCCGGGGTGAGGAGCGCGAGGAGCGGCCAAGCGGTCCGGTAGGTGTCCCAGAACCCGTTCGTCGTGGTGAACGGGCCGTCGACGACCTCGGGACCGGGTTCGTCACGGATCGGTTCCGCCTGCACGGCACCGTACGGGGAGCGGTGGTGCGGCCGACCGGTCAGCGCGGTCTCGCCGGCACGGTTCGGGTAGAGGAACAACCGGTACAACCCCGAGTACAGCGAGGTGAGCTGGTCGGGGGTCGCACCCGAGAACGAGAGCGTGGCGAGCCGCTCCGTCCAGAGCCGCTCGGCGCGGGCCAGCATCGCGTCGAACCCACCCGCGGCGTCGAGGTTCGCCCGGGCGTCCGCGAACGACACCGTCGAGATGCCGAGCAGGACGTCGGTGACGCCGCCGTCGACGGTGAGCCACCCGCGGAGCTCGTGCTCGCCGACGGTGGTGTGGTCGGCCGTCACCCCGGGGACCCGGACGTGCACGAAGTGCGGCGGCGTGCCCGGGCGGTCGTCGAGGAGCGCCTCGACCACGGCGTCGCCGTCCGTCACGGTCACGGACGCCTCGGTCACCCGGCCGTGGTGGTCGAGCACGATGCTCCGCGCACCGGTGAACCGGAGACCCAGGGCGAACTCCCCCGCCGTCACCTCCGCGGTGACGCCGCCGTCGAGGTCGACCCGGTAGCGGTGCGGGCCGTCGTCCTCGTGGTCGTGGTCGAACCCGAGGGCCCGGGCGCTGCGGTCCGGGTCCGGGGCGTCGAGCGGGGACGGCATGACCTGGAACACCCCGCGGTCGCCCATCCACGGCGACGGGATGTGGCTCGTCGCGAACGCCTGGATCGCCGGACGCAGCCGACCGGCCCCGTCCACGCGGTCGTGCTCCTGGTACGCGTACGGCCAGCGGTTGCTCGAGGCGTCGGTCATCGGCAGGCCGAACACCCCGCCGTGCGGGAGTCCGACGAGCGGCGCGTCGTTGCCGCGGGAGAACCGGGACGACGCCTGGGTGCCGCGGGTGGTGCGGACGTGCTCGAGCGAGGTCGTCGGGACCGGGCGTGCGGCACCGATCCGGACGGCGTCGAGCCAGCCGCGCAGCGCCGGGCGCTCCCCGTCGTCGGGAGTGTGCTGCGGGGCGGAGCCGAGCCGCGCCTCCAGGCGGTCGACGACCCGGCCCGCGAACGGCGTGAGGTCCACCGCGCGACGGTTCCACTGGTCGACCCACTGCTTGCGCGCGGCGTCCTGTGCCTCGGGTGTCAGCGCGTCGCCGTACTGGTCGCGCGCGGTGTCACCGAGCCGGGTGCCGTCGGTGAAGACGACGTCGAGCGTGAACGCGGTCGCGTCCCAGAAGTGCGGCAGGTCGCCCTCGGTCGGTTCCGACGCCCCCTCGGGCAGCGTCCGTTCCGGGAACCAGACCCAGGCGAGCTCGTCCCCCGCCGCGATCGTGCGGCCGGAGAACCCGGGGACGACCGCGGTGACGGAGGTCTCCCCTGGGCCACGCTCGACGACGTACCCCTCCGGGGAGTCGAACCCGACATGGTTCCGCGCCGCGACGGCCGTCGTCGGCCCACCGCTCCGTTGCAGCTCTCGCACGCCGTCAGCCTATTTGTTCCAGCGTCTGGAGGAAAACCTCCGGCGTGTCAGCCGTCGACCTTCGTGCGACCCGGCGCCTTCCCCGAGTTGCCCGGGGCGCCCTCGTCCACCGGGGTGTCCGTGCCGGGACCGGTCCCCGCGCCCGGCCCCTTGCCCGCACCGGCCCCGGTGTCGGTGCCCGTGCCGGTGCCGGTGCCGGTGCCGGTCTGCGGGTTCTGCACCGGGTTCGTGACCGGCGTGCTCGGCTCGGGCCCGACCGACGGTTCCTCCGCCGGGCTGCTCGGCTCCTGCGCGGGCTCCGACGGCTGCTGCTGGGGCTCCGAGGGCTGCTGCGCGGGCTCGGAGGGCTGCTGCTGCTCGGGCTGGCTCGGCTGCTGCTGCTCCGGCTCGCTCGACTGCTGCCCCGGCTCCGAGGAGGTCGACGTCGACGGCGAGGCCGAGTCCGTCGGCGCGGGCGTGTCGTTGCCGTTCAGGGCGACGAGCGCGACGGCGATGCCGACGAGCACGAGGACGATCACGACGATCGTCGCGATGATCGGACCGCGGCGGCGCCGCCGCGGTTCGTCGGGCACCGGTGCCGCCGGGGCGGGCACCGTCCCGCGCGGTCCACCGGTGCCGGCGGCGCCACCGGCACCGCCCGCTCCGCGCTGGGCACCGAGGACCGTGGTCGCGACGTCGTCGGAGGCGCTCGGCTGCTGGGCGCCCAGCATCTGGGTCGCGACGTCGTCGTGGCCGGTCCCCGGACCGGCGGCACTGCTCGCCGGCATCACGCGCGTCGCGTCGTCGGTGTGGCCGGCTCCCGTGTCGTCGGCCGCGGCGCTCGCAGCCCCGCCGGCCGCAGCGCCCGCCGCCGCGCCCGCCGCCGCTCCTCCGGCTGCGGCGGTGAGGGCGCCCGGCGCTCCGGGAAGCAGCTGCGTGACGGGAGCCGTGTCGTCGTACTGGAGCGCCCGGAGGCGCTGCGCGGCCTCCGCCGCGGTCGGCCGGTCCGCCGGGTCCTGGGCCGTCATCACGTGCAGGAGCGTGCGCCAGGCGGTCGGCAGGTGCTGGTCGATCTCCGGGCCCCGGGTCAGCCTGGCCGTCGCCGACTCGACTGCACTGCCGGGGAACGGGCGTCGTCCGGTCAGGCACTCGAGCAGGACGAGTCCGAGCGCGTACACGTCCGCCTTCCCGGTGATGCCCTGGCCGAGGACCTGCTCCGGCGCGATGTAGGCCGCTGTCCCCATCACGGTGCCCGTCCCGGTGACCCGTGCGGCGTCACGCAGCAGGGCGATCCCGAAGTCCGCCAGCTTCACGTGCGACCCGTCGCTCTCCAGGAGCACGTTCGCGGGCTTGACGTCGCGGTGCACGATGCCCTGCGCGTGGACGGCCGCGAGCCCGTCGGCGACCTGGGCCCCGACGCGCGCGGTGGTCACCCGGTCCAGCGGGCCCTCGCGGAGCCTCGTAGCGAGGTCGCTGCCCGGCACCAGCTCCATCACGAGGTACGAGTCGCCGTCCAGGTCGTCGAGCGCCGCGTCGTACAGCGTGACGAGCGCCGGGCTCCTGAGGGCCGCGAGGGTCTGGATCTCCGCTTCGGCGCGGGCGCGCTCACCGTGGTCGACCGGCCCGATGCGGAACACCTTGACGGCGACCTCGCGGCCGAGTTGCTCGTCGACCGCGCGGTAGACGGAGGCCATGCCCCCGTGTCCGAGCGTGCCCGTGACGCGGTAGCGACCGCCGAAGACCCGTTCTTCCATGCGGGGAAACCTACCGGGACGACCTGACGGGTCTCGCACCGCGACGGAGCGCCGTCAGGTAGAGCCGGTGCGCCGTGATGACCAGCGCGAGCCACGCCAGTCCGAGTGCCCACGCCGCGAGCACGTCGGTGAGCCAGTGGTGCCCGAGGAACACCCGGGAGACGCCGATCGACAGCACGAAGACCGTGCCCGCGACGATCGTCCACACCCGGGTGACGAGTCGCGACTGCCGCAGCAGCAGGAGGTACACGATCGTGCCCGCGATCACGGTCGCGTTCAACGTGTGCCCGGACGGGAACGACGGCGAGTGCTCGTACGGCGGCACCGCGTCGTGCAGCGGCGGCCGTGCCCGACCGATGAGGTCCTTGCCCGCGATCGTCATCAGCAGCGATCCGCCGCTCGCGGCCACGAGCAGCACGAGCGGCGTCCACGCACGGCGCTGGATCGTGAAGCCGATCAGGAAGCCGAGCGCGACGATCGGCATCCCGATGGTCCCGGCGGTGTCCGTCCACCAGGTGACGAGGGTGTCGGCCACCGGCGACCGGAGCGTGAGCATCCAGTCGAGGACCGGACGGTCGAGCACGGCGACGTCGTCGGCCTCCCGCACGGCGTCGTAGACCTCCGACGCCGCCCAGGTCGCGACGACGGCGATCCCGAGGCCGACCGCGAGCGTGACCACGAGCAGCGGGAGCGCCCCGTACCGGTGGCCGAGCGCCGCCCACCGTTCGGCGGACGCCCGGCCGGCACGGGTCCGCCAGGTGGTGAGGTCGACGTCGCCGACGTGGCGGTCCGGACCCTCGGTGCGATCGGTCTGCATCGCACCACCCTGCCCGAACGCACCCGTGCGCGGACGCCGCACGCGCCCCCGCGCCGTCAGTCCTTCGCGGCGCCGTAGTCGTCGACGACCGCGACCGACAACGGGAACACCACCGGGAAGTCCCGGAAGAGCAGGCGTCCGGCGTCGGCGGCCGCTGCCCGGACCTGCTCGGCGACCCAGTCGGCGTGCACGGCCGGGGTGTGCACCACGATCTCGTCGTGCACGAAGAACACCAGGTGCGGGACGTCCGTCACCGGGCCGGGGAACCGTGCGGCCAGGCGCGACCGCAGCGACCCCATCCACGCCAGCGCCCACTCGGCCGCCGTCCCCTGCACCACGAAGTTGCGCGTGAACCGCCCCCAGCTCCGCGCTCGGGACTCCACGGCACGCTGCATCGCCGGCGTCCCCTCCACCGTGTACGCCTGGTTCCGCGCCGCGAACCACGACGCCTCCGGCACCGGGGAGGTGCGGCCGAGCAGCGTGGTCACCGGTTCGCCGCGCTCTCCGGCCCGGGCGGCCCGTTCGACGAGCCGGATGGCGTCCGGGAACGCCCGAGCCAGTCGGGGCACGAGCCGCCCGCCCTCTCCCTGGGTGGCTCCGTACATCGCGCCGAGCATCGCCCCCTTGGCCTGCTGCCGGGTCTCCACGGCGCCCGAGGCCACCACGCCGTCGTACAGGTCGCGGCCGTCCCCCGCGGTCGCCATCGCCCGGTCGCCGGCCATCGCGGCGAGGACGCGCGGCTCGAGCTGCGCGGCGTCGGCCACGACGAGCTTCCAGCCGTCGTCGGCCACCACGGCGGCGCGCACGGCCTTCGGCAGCTGCATGGCACCCCCGCCGTCGGCGGCCCACCGCCCGGTGACGACACCGCCGACGAGGTACTTCGGGTGGAACCGGCCGTCCTGCACCCAGTCGTCGAGCCAGGTCCACCCGTTCGCCGTGAGCAGTCGCGCCAGCCGCTTGTACTCGAGCAGTGGTTCGATCACCGGGTGCTCGATCTCCTGCAGCTCCCACTTCCGGGTGCTCGTGACCATCAGGCCGGCCCGTCGCAGCGCCTGCAGCACGTCGGCCGGCGAGTCCGGGTTGAGCGACGGGTCGTCCAGGCGCTCGCGGACGACGGCGGCGATCTCCTCGAGCCGTCGTGGCCGCACCCCGTGCGGCACCCGCGGGCCGAGGGCGTCCTCGAGCAGGCGCTCGTGCACGTCCGCCCGCCACGGCAGCCCGGCGTGCAGGATCTCGGCGGCCACGAGTGCGCCCGCCGACTCGGCCGACAGGAGCAGCCGGAGCGCACCGGGGGCGCTGGACGTCGCGACGGCGTCGAGTTGCGCCCGGAGCTCGACGACCGGGTCGAGCTCGTCCGCCGGGGGCGCCACCTGGAACAGCGCGTCGTCGAAGAGCTGCGCCTGCGTCGAGCGGGCTGCACGCGGCTCCGGCGTGGGCGCGTCCCACGCGTCCGACGGCGCCGCGGCGAGCGCCGACCCCCGGGCCGCGAGGGCGTTCCGCAGGATCCGTCGGCTCAGTCGCAGGTCGGTGCAGCGGCCGACGCGCCCACCTGCGGCGAGCACCGCCGGGTACCACCGTGCGGTGTCGTCCCACACCCAGCGCACGTCGGGTGCGTCCCGGGCCGCGACGAAGGCCGGGAGGCGCGGGTCGTCCACACGGATCGGGTCGCCGTCCGGCGTCCCCGCGTCGGTCAGGGGCGTCGCGAGGACGCCGCCGTCGACGTGGCGGAGGACGAGGTGCACGCAATGATCATGCCGTGCCCCACCGTCACCCGTGTCCGGTCAGGAGTCGAGCTCGACGACCTCGGCGTCGGGAGCGTTCCGCTGCACCGACGCGATGCCGTTCCGCGCCCCCGCCTTCGAGGTGTACCCCTCGGAGGTGGCGATGACCTCGCCGTTGCCCGCCTTCAGGTGGAAGCGGTACTCCCCCTTGGCGTCGGTCCAGATCTCGAACGTGCCGGCCATGTCGACTCCTCGCGCCGATCCGATGGTGCTCGATGTCCGCGCAACGCGGCTCGCTCCGAACGGTACTGGTCCCGGGTGCTGAACGGAACCCTCAGTCGTCGGTCGAGGTCGTCCGGTCCTCGGACGCGCGGGTGACCCCGCCGGGACGCACGGCGGCGGTGTCGGCGACGTCGATGCGGACGTCGCCGTCCTCCGCGTGCGAGACCTCGACGCGCGGGTCGGCGTCGTGCTCGTCCGAGCCGGACATCCGTCGGAGGGTGTCCTGCCGGCGTTCCTCGAAGGTCATGTCGACGCCGTCGTCGAGGTGGTCGCGGTCGGGCTGTGTCATGCGGGCGACCGTACCCGGCGAGCGCTGGACGCCGTCGGACTCACGCCACCGTCGCGACACCCGTCCGCTCGGTCCAGTGACCGCCGGCGCCCCAGCGGTCGAGCACCGCCTGCTGGAGGCGGCTCGTGGCGGTGGCCCGGCGAGCGGAGTCGAGGTCGGTGCCGAAGACGAACTTCGCCGCGCCGGCGTCGCCCTCGGACGCGTCGTGCGGCCCCGCCGGCAGCAGGGCGAAGCGGGCGGCGAAGCGGACGAGGTTGGACTCCGGTCCGAGCACGCGTGCCAGTCCGGGATCGAGGGTCCAGGAGCGACAACTCCACACGTCGGCCGCGTGGTCCGGGGCGAGTCGTCGGAGCAGCGCGGGTGCGTCGGCGAAGGATCGGTCGCAGGCGGTCGGGTCGAGCGGGCCCGTCTCCGGCACGTGCACGGCCCAGGTACGGGACCCGTCCGGCAGGCGTGCGCCGAGTTCGAACTGGAGGCGCCCCACGGCCACCACACGAGCGGTCGCCACCGCGCAGAACCAGTCCGCGCCGGTCCCCCCGAACCCGTAGCGACCGGACTTCCGCGCGACGTCCGCGGTGCTCGCCTCGGCCTGCTCCCGGGTCGCGCCGTGCTCGACGAGCCAGGACCGCGTCCGGGGCAGCACCGCGCGGACCGCCGCGAGCAGCAGATCGTCCCGCTGCCCGGGCGGTGCGTCCGCGACGGTCGCGGCGAGGTCGGCGGCGAGCCGACCGGTGTCCGGGAGGCGACCCACCGCGTCGGCGAGGAGCGCGACGGAGGCGGGGCGCGCCTCCAGGACGGTCCGTGGACTCACCCGGTGCGCTCCGCTCACTTGAGGCCGGACGACGCCAGGCCGTCGATGACCCGGCGCTGCAGCACCACGAACATGATCAGGACGGGCGCCATGGCCATCAGGCTCGCGGCCATCAGGACCGGGTAGTCGATCGTCCGGTCCCCGGACAGGGTCGCGAGGCCGGCGGCGAGCGGCATGTCCTCGGCACGGGTCGACACCACCAGCGGCCAGAGCAACTCGTTCCACGACCAGAGCACCGTCGTGATCGCGAGCACGCTGATCGACGGCCGGGCGAGGGGCAGCATGATCCGCCAGAAGGTCTGGAACGGGTTCGCGCCGTCCATCCGCGCGGCCTCCTCGAGCTCGGGCGGCAGGTTGAGGAAGGCCGTCCGCATCAGGAACGTGCCGAACGCGCTGAAGAGCCCCGGCGCGACGATCCCCATCAGGGTGTCGAGCCAGCCGAACCCCTGCACGATCTGGTACTGCGAGATCAGGTACACCTGCGAAGGCACGAGCAGGATGGACAGCACGATCGCGAGCAGGACCGCACGACCCCGGAAGCGCATGCGGGCGAAGGCGTACCCGGCCAGGGTGCAGAGCACGATCTGCGCCAGGGTGCGGATCACCGTGACCATCACGGAGGTGCCGAGCTGGCTGAGGAACGGCAGGCGTTCGAACACCTGCGCGTAGTTCTGCCACTGCAACTCCCCCGGCCAGAACGTCGGGGTGACCGACTGCACCTGCGCATTGGTGGACAGCGACATGATGATCTGCCAGAGGAACGGGAACGCCATCACGAACCCGCCGACGCCGAGGACGACGTGGATCCACCAGTGGCTGCCGCCGCGACGGGAGCGTGCCCGCCGCCGCGCCGTGATCGCCGAGCTCGTCATGCCTGCACCCACTTCCGCTGGATCCGGAACTGCACGAGCGTGACGATGCCGATGAGCACGAAGATCACCATGGCGATCGCCGCCGCGAAGCCCTTGTCGTTGTCGATGAAGCCGGCGCTGTAGAAGTAGAAGACGAGGGACATCGTCTTCGGGATCACCGGGTTGGTGCTGCCGAGGAT
>Ga0153989_1000088_pt1 | contig 22421 bp, 11 predicted proteins | sample TSNC073MetaG_FD_104701 | JGI IMG/M metagenome (GOLD analysis project Ga0153989, IMG submission 104701) | Attine ant fungus gardens microbial communities from North Carolina, USA - TSNC073 MetaG | ecosystem: Host-associated > Fungi > Mycelium > Unclassified | place: USA: North Carolina, Jones... | reverse complement strand
ATGCTGCATACGAACCTTTATTCAGTAAACATTCTTGTGGCTTTAGACTTAAAAAATCTACCCTTGATGCTTTAAGTTAAATTAAGAGGTGCAGGTTTTACATGAGTTATTCAAGGTGATATTGAGAAATGTTTTTACTCTATTCCTCAGAATATTACCCTAAAAAAGATAGTTAAATTATTCGGAGGTCCTAACCTAAGATATCTTATATATAAAGTAATTGCATATCCTATTAATAAAGACGATAATATAATTTTTTATAAAATAGGTACTCCGCAAGGAACAGTTTGTACCCCCTATTGTTGTGTCTTTTTTTGTGAGTTAATATTGTTCTAGATTTTGTGATAAATACATGGAAAACTATTTTAGCTCTTTTAAGAGAGAAAAAATTAAAAAACATAACCCTGAATATACAAACCTTCAATACTTACGCCAAAAAAGCTACCGAGGTTAAATAATATTCTCTTGCAGTACAATATCTAGTTAAATTGCGTAAAATCAATTTATATCATAATATGGAGACTTATTTTAGAAGTATGTACTACATAAGATATGCGAATGATTTTTTAAATTTAGTCACTGCATCACATACGGAATGTGTGGAGATTATAGACAATATAACAACTTTGTTTAAAGAAAATTGTGAATTAACTCTAAATAAAGACAAAACGCTAATTACAAATATGAGAAAACAATTTAAAATTTTAATGGCTAAAAACCAAGGGTTGCAGTGAAGTGAAGAATTAATAAATAATAGTATCGACTTATACTTAATTTGATAAGTAAAATACAATGACTTCTTTAAGTAGTATCATAATATTATAGTTAATAAATGTATGTACAGGTCTAGTTAGTCTAGTCTAGTCTATTTCTATTTCTAATTCGTGGAGTGGGGTGAATTTTATGGATCTATTTTTAACTTTATTTTTAAATGAAAATATTAGGTTTTATCTTAAATAGACCAAAATCTTTTTTTTCAAAATAATATCTATTAAAATTATGTTATTAGCAGTAACTTTAATCATCCTCATTTTTATTTTTAAACTTAATGATAATATAGGACAAACATGTATAATTTATATACAAACTATAGCATGAGCAAAATCTGTAATAGGTTTGAGTATATTAGTTGGTTATTATAGACTTATAGAAACAATTTTTTAAAGAACAACTTATAAATGTATTTAGCAATTTTAATGTGTAGTTTTAACCTAATTCTTATTAAGAAAAATAGGTACAACAGGTTCTCATATTATTACTATTTCTTGTTTAAGTGTTGCCTCTTTATTAGCTACTATTCTATTTTATGAAGTAGGTTTATGTCATAGTCCCGTAATAATAAAACTATTTAGTTAATAGAATTGGATTATCTGATACTATCTTGGTAATTTTACTTTAAACTATAATAGTAAGTATTTTTAAAAAAAAAACAAAAAAATAAGCTAGTCTCGTAGTGGGAATTGGAAGTGGTAAATTCTGTATCAGGTTATATAAATAATGATATACTATACTATATCTGTATCATAATACTTATTATTTCTATTGGTAAGAGTGCACAGTTCGGATTGTATATCTTACTAGCTTTTAGTAAGGTAGGTCTTGGTTCTTTAAATATAAATTAATGGTAGAATGTATAACTACCAATTATAGTGTTTGGGTTCAATTTTCGATATGTAATAGTACATAATATGTATAATGCTACTAGTTTGTTGTCTAATACTTATTATTGCAATACCATATCATAATCGTATCTCGGTTGTCTCTATACATAGATTTGTTATAGCTATGCTTCTAGGTACAAAAGTAATAAATACTCAAGGTCTAGATTACATTTATGTAATTAACTAAAATGCTTATTTTTATACTAATTATTATGTTATGATGTGCATAATTCTGTGTTGTGTAGTGTTTGTAATTATACTGTGTACTATTAGTCTTAATTATCTAGTGTATATGAATTTTGAGTTCTATATGGTATATATGTTCATGGTGTATAGTATATATGCTCTAGTTGATGTTAATGATCTACCTGGTATTTTTATATAAATTGAAGTTAAGAGTTTTGGTCGATATATAGTCTGTACTATGTATCTTAGTAATAAATACAGTATTAGGGCTAGTATTCAATACTACTTTTTATGTACTATAGCTAGTCTAATTATACTTGCTGGTCTTAGTTTTGTATATAGTTGTACAGGAATTACTAATCTGGCTTGAGTGTATATTTATACACATGTTTAACTATGTAATGGGTACATGATAATAGGCTATATATTAATAGTGCTAGGGTTTATAATTAAGATTGGCGGTGCACCTTTTCATATATGATCTATATCTGTATATAATTACACACCTATTATTATAATGAATATAATCATGATTGTACCTAAGCTTTCTAATCTATTTATACTTTATAGTATAATATATAATCTAAGTATAAGTCATCTATATCTAAATAATATATTTATTCTATTTATCTGTATAAGGTTTGTTGTATAATCTATTTATCCTATAGGCTATGCTAAATTTAAGCGTATTGCTACATATTCAACAGTTAATCATCTGTCCTTTATACTTAAACATATAGTCATATGTAACTTATATAGTATATTTGAAGTATGACTTTATATTTTTTAATATCTTATATTTAATGTACTTTTTTATATTTAGTTTATAGATACTATCTATCGTTATGTTATCAAACATATGTATCTACTTACAGGTCTAATAAGTCATAACCGTTATATAGCTATAGTCTTTTATATATTTATATGTTCAATTTGTGGTCTTCCTCCACTTATTGGTTTCTTTGGTAAGTACTATACTATTATGCTCTGTATTTATAACTCATATTATATACTTGCAAATATAGCTATTATTACTAGTATAATTGGTTCTTATTACTATATTAATCTGATCCGATACACAGTATTTAATACTTCTGGTATTAAGTATAAAAATACACTGCTATTTAATAGCACATATTCTGCTCTATTTAGTGGTATACTCTCTATAATTACACTAGCTATACTTATATTCTTTATATATTCTGATTATGTTCTGTATTATATCAACATAATGTATTATGTATATTTCTTGTATCTAATCTCTAGTTTGACTTTCCTAGTATATCTTATATTTATCTTTGTACTCATTACAGTACTACTAGTAGTTAATAAACTATTTTCTATTTTTGTTAACGATAGTCAGAAGGTTACTTATTATGAATGTGGTTTTAAGTCCTATTACATCGTGAATTGAAGTCCTATTGCTATCATCTATGGTGTAGTTGCTATCATATTTATGGTATTCGATATTGAGATACTCTTTGTATACCCCTTTATATCTAGTATTATATATGTGTCTATCTACGGATATTATATCTTCCTTATATTATTATAATTCTAAGCTTTGGTCTTATATGTGAATATGTTTTCGGTATACTTGATTTTAATACTCCATAATCTCTCTCTATTATCTCTTCCCACTAAAGTAGAGTTAGTTACTTAGTAGTATGGAGTTATCTATGTTCATCCCACTAGAATTTGTTATTTATAACATTGGAGCTATCTTTGTTTTTTCCACTAGAGTAAGTCAGTAAGTTACTCAGTTAGTTAAATTAGTACCTATAGTCAGGAGTTATTTATGTTTTATAGTCTAACCTATTATCTTGTCTAAGAAGACGGAAATATATTATATTTTGTCATTATTGGTTATTTGCAGTAACTGGACACCAGTTTAAATTTGGTTATTTCCAGTACATTCCACTTAATATCTTATATTCTAGCCATCATCCAACAATCAGCCCACAATCAGTTAATTACTCTACAGGGTTTGGTATTATCCTACAGGTTTGGTATATTTAGGTATTACCCCATAAACAAATAAGCCAGGGTAGGTATATTTTTGTAATGTCTCATCCTACAAGGTATATTAGTTATAGTAGCTTATCGGAAAAAGTATTTATTTGAAGCATCAAATGATTGATGTTCGATCACTAAAATAATCTTGTATCCTATGACTAACTAGTTATTTATACTTACTATTTTTTATGACTACTGATACACCTTATCTAATCTAATCTAATCTAATCTTTTTTTTTTACTACTGATACACTTAAATTTTTGTTTGTTTTTACTACTGATACACCTAATTGGTTTGGAATAAACCTCAAAAATCCATATAAAATTTTTATTGTTTTGTTTTTAACCTTCTACGTCTATATTGAATTATATATTAAATATAAGTTTATGATTTTTTATCTGCTTAATTATTTCTTAATATTAATCTATGTGTTAAAGTAAAGATCTTTCATAGGAAAAATTATACGGCTAGTTAGAAAATTTATGTTAATTAGGTTAGTTGTTAATAGTTCGGGTAGTTCGAATAGATAAAAAAGATAAAGATAAAAGAAAGAAAAAGATATCCAAAAGTTAGGTAAACAAATAGATTATTTAATAAATTAATATTAGCACAAGTCTTAGTACCTAATTTACTTTAAAACTAGTTAATAAAAAGTCTTATTAACAGAACTAATTAATCTTAGTACCTAAGTCATATTAATACCTAACTCGAATTATTATAAATACACAGCATCTTAGTATATATAAGGCTAGTCTTAATTCAATTATTAATATTAAGAAATAAAAAGTCTTATTAACAAAACTAATTAATCTTATTAACAAAACTAATTCGTATTAGTACATTTATAAATCGACTACTAATATTTCTAAAAAGAACCTAATTCATTTTAATACATTTATAAGTCAGCATTTTTTATTTTTATTTTTAATTAATAAGTTAGGCTATAATTTAGTTATTACTTAGTAATTTTGAAAAAACTAAAGAAATAATTTTTGTTTTGTAAGTTTCATACCTAATTAATCCTGAGTAAAAATTAAGTAAAGCAACTAAGTAGGGCAATACTAATCCTTAGTTTAATCTATTCTTAAAAAAAATTTAATAAAATAAGTCTACTATAATTAGTAAAAGTACGGGGTTAATATCAATTAAATTATATAGATATATCAAGGTCGTTTCAGTCTAGTCGTTTTACTTATTGTTAAATTGGAAAAATTTGTAATAAGTAGCCTAATTTAAGTTTTAAGGTATTTTACGTTAGTTTAATTAAAAATAAAAAATTAAATATCCAGGAAATTAACAAAAATATCTCACATCTAAATCAATCAGACAAATTACATCAAAAGCAACATCAAGTAGTTTACCTTAATCATAATTGGAATTAACTCAAAATTTATTGCTCAACAGTGGAAAACAAATTAGTTAATATAGCTTTATCTATTATCAAAAACATGAATAAATATACGAGAATTGAATAAAATTTATTAATGCATTGGCCAAAATTAGTAAAGTTCTCAAGAATTAAATAATATTTTTATTATTCATAACTAGATATTATAGTAGAGATGTGTACAGCTTAAGGAATAGCAATAGCTTTAGTTAAATTAACGACAATCTAATGAATCGATCTCAGCTAGAAAATAAGATTTATATCATCTTCTTAATTACATTTAATTTATGAGCAGCTTCAATAACAATACAAATTAAGATTTATCGCATATATAAATATATTGGTATTTATGGACTATGTTAGAAAATTGTTGTTTGCTTAATAGTTTTTATTGTGTTCTCCTGCAATCTCTTTTTTAATATTAAACCTAAGTATAATTTATTTTTAATATGCTATTTTAATACTTTCTTACTATTTGTTTTAAAGTAAGAGTTTTAAAAAATTTTATGACTTATCTAGTTTTTCTAAATTTTTAATTTTTATCTCAACCTACCTAATTTGTAACCATTAAAGATAATACTTATTTTCATAAATTTTGTTAGTTTGTGTTTTATTTTTTGTTTTAAGTTTTATTCCATAGTTTTATTACTTTCAATTTAAATGGGTTTTGATATTGCTATAATTTATTAAAAATTGTTCCTTTATTTTATTTTGTTTATTTTACTAATTTTGTTAATTGAGATGTAAGAACTTAAAGCATTTTTGGATTTTACTTTATTTTAAAATTTGACTGATTTTAGTATCAACTTACATTTTACATCAGGGTAAGACTTTCCATTTTTATATAAATTTATATAACTTTATACTTATTTAACTGCTTTTTAATAATTTATTGTTTATTAATCCTAATTTTAATTTAGTTATTTATTAAATTTAATATATTTAATATATTTATTGTTGCATTAGACTAAAGTTTTGTCTCTTTTTAGAGCAAGTAACCAGATATAACTAAATACGATTAACATTTCATTCATATACTGAGCTACATGTATAATACTGAAACAGCAACACATTAGGTCCTTATGACACAACCCAGCATTGATCATTTAGTTTCGGGTATAACACACATGACTATATCTTAATTAATTTATACATACATATAAATATAGACTATACGTCACACCAAGCATGTTAACTAGTCCACGCGCCTATACAAAAGGTATCAAACCTAGCAATAAATTGGTTTGCACTAACTATAACCACAAATAAGTTTATGTATCACCAGTCAAACAACTTACTTTCCACCTATTCCCTGTCGGTACTATACACTATAGCTAATATAATCATATCTCAGGTTTAGATTTCAATAGTACTCCTATATTACACCATGATAATAACATGATAACTCTGTATACTGATACCAATATAAATATATATATAAGACAGATTAATACTAAGATTAGAGATCAACCCTAGTCACAGCATTATACATAAGTATATAACACAAGCATATCATTCCAGATATAAATAATTAATACCATATTATATACACATTATTTTAGATAAATACACACCTTTATATATGTTTATGTCGATCATACTACATATACCTCAATTGATTTATTTTTCATATGCTACTTTAATACATTAGTTCACATAGTTATAATTAACTGTATTATATACACAATTCTAGTTTACTTTATGAGTAACCTGGGACTAAAAAAATACATCCCACATAATGAACTCCTTATTATATTGCTTAGGACTACACTGAGGTTATACACAACATCATTATATTATCTTCAGATAAATCATACTATTAATTAAGTAATAGCCAACTACTTAGTAGTTAATAGGGATTAGAAAAGTAGTAGTGATGTTTAAAGGAAACAGTATAATAATACTACCTAGTACAGATATAAATAGTATAAGACCAACAACAATAGTGTATAGAGACGTAATAGTACAATATATGTACCTATAATACTAAACATATAAACATAATCAATATGATAGTTAATATCGTAATTAGCACACACATCTATATAATAATTTATAGTATAATGACCACTAGCTGTATAATAATACATAAATAGTAGTATAATAACAGTATATTGAACATAATAGAGCTGAGAACTAGTTGTTACCATATCAATGAAGTGTAGGTTTAGCAGCATAATAAGGAATATAAAGATCATGAGTATAGCACCAATATATACCAGTTTTTAAATAAAGCCAAATATGTTAATCATACTTACTAGTATAAAAGCCAAACTAATAACAGTTTCTACTAGATAAATAAAAGCATATACAAAAATATCAGTTATTGATATCACAATATAAATATATACACATAATTATATAATAGACTGTCAACAGATTTAATTTATTTTTTTTAGAGTAATATACACAATGACCAACCTAATAGTTCAATATTTACAGATAAGGGTAAGGTAAGGTAAGGTAAGGTAATAAAACATAACTTAAAAGTAAATAGTATACTAAATGTCATAAAAACAATACTTACAGAGATTGGTAGTAGCTCTAGCCAGCAAAACTGCATTAGTTGATCAAACTTAAGACGAGGTAGTGTAGCTCGAACTCAAACAAAGACAATCATATTAAATACAGACTTAAGACCTAGGATTATAGATTGTATCGAGAACACACAATTTATAGGTATAAGAGTAAATATAAAACCACCATAGTACAGACTAGAAATACTAGTACTAAAGTACACAATATTAGAGTACTCAGATAAAAAGAAGAACACAAATATAACCGATGAGTGTTCAGTCATATAAACTGCTACAAGCTCTGATTCAGCCTCTATTATATCAAAAGAAGTTATACCTGTCTCTGCTAGTATAGTCACTCAAAAACATTAGATACACAGGACCCATAATAATTATATTCCATACACAGATCTGATTATGGGCTATGTCCACATAATTAAATGAATTAGAAACACACATAATAGTCATTATTAGGATACCTAGTATTAGTTCAGAACTTAGAAACTGAGGAGTACTACGAATAGTAGATAGATACGTATACTTATTATTAGCGAATAAACCAGCAAATACGATACCAAAAACAGAAATACTATTAATACATATACTAATTATCACATTGATACTGTTATTATATACCATATAGTACTCTGTAAAAGGCACAGTACATCAAATAACTAGACTAATAAACAGCCTAACCACAGGACTAATCCAAAATAGTAGTGCATTAGACTGATTAGGGTATACAACCTCTTTCACCAGTAGTTTAACCGCATCAGCTATAGCTTGAAACAGACCAACATAAGCCACATTATTAGGACCAATTCGACGCTGCATATAGGCCATGAACTTACGTTCAATAATTGTAATATAGGCTATAATCAATAGTAAACATACCACAGTAATAATATCAATCAGTATGATACTAACTAGATCAAAAATGTATCAAGATATAAACATAAGGTAAGTAAGTGCAATAGTCATTATCAAGACATGAGTATAGATACAAATAATTTAATTTAATTTTATTTAGTTATCTGAACACTAATATTATGATGGAATTGAACCAAAGTAAATAAATAAATTGCAAATATCCGCCGACACCAGTCGACACCATAATACATACATCACCTATAAGATATACTATACCACACACCATAATAAATACATACATACTAGTATACATCACGCATAAGATATACTACAGACCATAATACATAGTAATATACATCACCTATAAGATATCGCCTATATGAATATAATATTATAATAATACAACTATACTAAGGTACGAAGTGATAAATTCAAATAGAATCTTAATTAGTAATTAACTAACCTCACCAATAGTAGCATATCCACAACTTAGGACAGATTGAATCGAACAAAACATAGTTACTACCAAAATGTAAAGTCTTACCCTTAAACAATATTCTACCCAGAGACACAACACAACTCACTAACTAAGGACTGACTGTATCAGGGTATGAAACTTGCTACCTATTAGATTTGAACTAATGACACCGAAGTAAAGTTATATATTTTACCTTAAACTAAGGTAACCTGCACACAATACTAGACTTAATTTAAACTAGAAGTTGTAATGGGATTCTACTACTAATACTACTACACTAGAACTTGTAACGGTATTCTACTAGAACCTGTAACGGGATACTATTACACTAGAGTATGTAAAATACTACACTAAAAAGGTAATGTATATATGTACTAGGATAGTCTAAAAATGAGATGAAAATTCAGTACAGGTTTTAAATACTTAGGTTTTACCATTAAAATAATAGACCAAGAACCAATAATACCACTAGACAAGACATATGTATTTTATTATAGCTCACAAATATATAGTTTATAAATATGTATTATAGTTCATAAATATGTATTATAGCTCATAAATATGTAGTATAGCTCATAAATATGTATAGATAAGATAGATCATATGTATAGTAATAGGGTTAAATATGGGTAGGCTCTGTGTTAGGAATCAATTATATAAATCTAAGTCTGTAGTATAGGTCATATGAGTATAGTATAGTCAGTCATATGATTGGTGGTTGAGTAGAGGATACAATACCAAAGTAAATGGTATAATAAATTATTACTCATTCGCATCAAATCGTCCTAAATTAGAATATATAATTTGATTACTATGAGCATCCTGTGCTTTGACGTTAGCGTATAAACATAAATTAAAAACAATGAGAAAGGCTTTTAAAATTTTTGGTTTTAACTTAAAAGTCCCTGATACTGATCTTACTTTGTATGATTTTACACAATTTAAGGTTATTAATGAATTTAGAAACCATGAAATGGATAAGAATAATATTGATAAAATTTTAATCTCAGATTGAGCGTCTAATTTACAAGAAACTTAAGCTCTTTCAAATTAAATTTAAAACATTTAACAAGGATGACCCCTATAAATTAGTTAAATTAGTGCTATGAACCGTAAACAAATCCCTCTTTTTAACTTTCAGCATAAAGAATTACATAGAGGTAATCTAAACTATTGAGAGTACAGAAAAGTAGAAGAATATAGACCTTAAAATTCTAAGTAAATTAAAACTATACTTAGGGTTTTTCAATCCACCTTAAGGGTGCCAAGTAAATATAAAATAAATTATTTCACTTACATGTCAAGTTGAATCTTTTAAATAAATATTTTTGATATGAATTTATATACTAGTATTGCATGAAAAGCCCTCGCCACTATATTAAAACAGATCTGATAACCCTTATTTTCTTATGAGAGCCACGGTTTCATACTTGGAAGATCAGTACAATCTGCTTTATAAGTACTCTATCTTTAAGGGAAAACTACTATGGACTAATACAAGGAAACATTTCCAAATGTTTTGATGCATCCCTCATAACACCCTAATGAACCTCGTTAAAAAAAGGGTAAAATGTGCTATAACTCTAAAATTAATACAAAAGCCCTAAAAGCTGAATACATCGACCCTGACACCGGCAATCTTGTCAAGTCCAACATAGGAACGCCCCAAGGTAATGTACTGAGTCCGCTGCTTGCGAACATCAATCTAAACGAACTTGATAAGTTTATGGCTGATCTTAAAATCAGATTCAATAAAGATAAATAAAGACAGAGAAACCCAAAATATGCGGCACTAGTAAATATGCAACAACGTTCGATTAACCCCGAAGATAGGCTAAAGCCCATATAATTATGCTAAGTTGGTGGCCTACAACTCCCTAGAGCCTAAGTTAAAACGACTATTATACGTGAGATATGCAGACGATTTCGTAATTATGGTTTAAAAAAAAAAAAAAAAAAGGTTGACGCCCAACACTTTTAAAGAAAGTAAGTAATTTCTTAATCGATAAATGTGGTCTTAATCTAAGCAAAGAAAAGACGCTCATCACCAATACTAGAAAATCTTTAAGTTTCCTAGGCGCGAGTTCTAGTCAAGCACAGATGGTAAAAACTCTCTGCTGAGAACCAAATCGAATCTTAGAAGACGAATGACTACTAGAATGAGAATGTACGTCGACCTTCGTAAGATCTATAAGAAGCTGGTGGACAGTGGATTCGCTCGATACAACCCAAATGTCAATATTCACATTCCTCAAGGTACAGCAAAATGCCCTAATCAACTTCGATCATTGTGATATAATTGCCTTGTACAATATGAAGATTAGGGGTCTACTAAACTTTGTCACCTTCGCTGGAAATAGAAGTAGGCTCTGAACCGTTATCTGAGTCCTGCTTAAAAGTTGCGCTCTTACCCTAGCAAAAAAGCAACAAATAAGGAGTATGCATACCATGTTCAAGAGATACGGGCGAACCCTAAAGTGTACGAAGACAGACGTAGAAATACTTTTTCCCAGACCCTAAAAGCGACTTATGACTATAAAGTAAACCGCAATGCTCCAATAAACCTTGACTTCATAGATATTAGTTGGAGTAAAAAGCTAACAGAGTCCAACATAAACAAAGCGTGTGCAATCTGTGGAACCTCTTCTGATATCCCAAATGCACCACCTCAGATATGTGAAGGACGTTAGACAGAAAATTAGAAAAGGAAATGCAACATTTGAAGTATGAACGGGTGCGTTTAAGCGTAAACAGATACCTCTGTGTAAATACCACCATATCCTTTACCATAAGGGGAACTAAATTATTGGGATATAAGGTTGGTCAGCGATTTCACCAAAGGTCTTGAACCGGAATCAATTCGGTCTTAATCATAATGCGCTTAACCGGTCATTTAGATTGGAGCGATCTTACGTACCAGCTCATTGTAATCGGTCCAGTGGTATTTCGAATCCTCAAGTAAATACCAAAAATCGTATTGTCAAGACTTATGCTAGCGTTCTCCCAACTCGACGTCATTAATTTAATTAACGCAATCTCAGCAAAGTAATTTAAGGGGCGAGCCGGATGATGGAAAAGTATCAAGTTCGGTTTTAGAGGGCAGCTAGTCTTACCCCTACAGCTAAACTAAATAGTTGATAACATAGTCTATACTTTTTGTAAATAAAGAAAATTTTCTTTTAATTTTTAATTAAATTTATAGTTGTTTGAGATGGATACTCACTTAAGAATGATACACTAACACAATTTTTTTTTTTGTTCACTACATTATCTACTACCTTTTGTTTTAGCAGCTCTAGTTGTTATGCATCTAATTGTTCTAAATGAACACGGAAGTTATAAACCTATAGCTATTAGGGCTAATACGAATCGACTAGCTTTCCATCCTTATTTTGTATTTAAAGATCTTGTAACTGTTTTTGTTTTTTATTTGCAATACTACTAGTTCTATTTCTATTTGTATTTTAATTAGGTACAAAGACTATTAGATTTTTGTCTAACTTGAACACCCTACAGTTTGTTTTAACTATTAAATAGTCTAGTCAATTATTATTATTGTTATTTTATAACGTGTTCCTGAATGGTATTTATTTTATTTGTGAGAAGAAATGTTGCCTTTTTAAAAACCTAGTTATTGTATTGAATTTTTATAGTTTTAGGTGAGAACAGATACCCTCGTCTTTCAACTTGTTTATTTATTTATTATTTGCTGCCGTTATTTTTAACTGTTAAACGACTATACACTAAAATTTTATTCCTGTAAAGTAATACATACTCTATCTTATTATTATTTGATCTTTTTTCATATTATGCTATTCTGAGAAGTGTTTCTAATAAACTACTTGGTGTTATCGCTATGTTTATAACTCTACTTATTCTACTTGCTCTACCTATTGTAGATACTTATCGTGTTAAAGGTATTCAATTACGAGGTATTGCTCAATTTTTCTTTGGTACACTTATTGTTTGTTTCTTTCTACTTATGTTCGTTGGATCACAACAACTCCATGTTGATGAACCTTACACTACTATTGCTACTATTGCTACTATTTAGTACTTCTCTTACTTTATCATTATTATACCTATTGTTGGTATTATTGAAAATACTCTAATAGATATTGCTCTTGATAATAAATTGTGAACATGAAATGAAATGAAGAATAACCCCTTTTATTATTATTATTATTATTACTACTTTATTCTATTATTATAGAGAATTTAGCATAATGGTTAATGCCCTAAATTGTAACTTTAGATTCTGCCACTTCGATTCTGGTAGTTTTGTTTACTCCTATTTTAATAACTTTTTCAAGGTTGAACATTCATTATTTTATTTCTCTATATAGGCTAATTTTAAATTGGTTTAACTATTATTTGTACTATTTTACTCTATTTTTATACTTATTTATTATAGGCTACTCATTTTCCTTGCTTCTTTATTGTATATAGAACCACTTGTTATCGTATCATTCATTTTCTTATTTAAATATTTGTATTTCTTGTTGTATATCTTGGGACACTTGGTGTTGGTTTTATTGGTATTTCATATCTTATTGTATATGTTGGTGCTATTGCTATTCTATTTTTATTTGTTATTTTAATGCTTAATATTCAACTTGCTGAACTTAGTGGTAGTAATTATAATCATGTTCTTCCTCTAGCTTTCATTGTTGGTAGTCTATTTTTATTTGAACTAAGTAGTTATATAACATTTATTAATGCTAGTCTTAACTTTATAAAAATATTGTTATACTATTTAATAATCTTAGTCTTGGTCTATTTCAATGGTTTAATTAACTTATTCTTGGACTTGATAAAACATCTGATATTTTTCTTACATTTAATCATATACCTGCTGATACTTATTTTACTAGTTTATTTAAACTCAATATCTTGGGCAAATTGTATTTACTAATGTTGCTATGTGGCTTATTATTAATAGTATTATCATGATGCGTACTCTGCTTTACCGATTGTGCTCTTAAGAATTAAGTAATTATTATACCCTTTTTAAAGCTAATTAATTGCTATTATTTAATCGAATAGAAAGCGTTGAGGATATATAAAATATTGGATTAATTTTACTAGAGCAAATCCAACTACTGTATAGGTACTTTATGAATAATGAAGTTTTATTACTTACTTACATATTGTAATATTACACTTTGACTTTTAGAGTATTATACTTAATACTATACAATCTTTAACATAATATCAATTATATCTATTGTTAAATTATACCTTACAAACAATTAAACTTAATAAATTGTTTTTTATAATTCTACTAATACTGTTATATTATAGCTTATTGTGAGTATACAATTGATTATATCTCTTTAGTAATGTAATTACTGTGATAATAAGTGTATTTGATATTAACAATAGTATATTAGTTTAATTGTCTCATTTATTCTATTTTAATGATTTACAAATAATAGTGATTTACTACAATTACTAGAAGTAGTCTTACCATTAATTATATGAAAGTTATTATAAATATAGCTATTATAATGTGTATACTAAAGTTAATTATATTAAAATATGGAAGTAGATGGTATAGTTTATATGTATAGTATGAAGATTAGTAAGGTCCTTATATAGTTATATATTTATATAGGTAGGTTCTTCTATCTAATATAGTTATATAGTAATGTTAACGTAGATATATAAGATTAATTTAGTAAAGGTTTAATAGGTAAGTGTTATTATAGTGTAATAACTGTAGGTACTGTATATATATATCTATTAATATGATAAGAATCAGTAAAATTAGTAGGGTATAGAAGTATATAATGTAGTGTCTATAGTAATGAGTATATTACTAAATTGATGTGTAGTAGTATAATACTATAGTGTTACAAGATATAGAATTATAATATATAATATATATAAGTAATATGTGCATGTATAAGTGGATAAAATTTATAATAAGTGAGGTATTTGTATTAAGTAGCATAGTAATAGAAATATAAGTGGAAGTAAGGTTAATAATGAATAGAATTAAGAAATGGAAAGTAATAACTAATATGTGAGTATAATAGTGGATAATGAGTCTTGTACATGGTATAAAAAAATGTGTACTATAAAGTACAGTGAGTAGTAATATTATCTGTAGTAATTAACTATATAATAAGGTATATATTATAATAATATACAATGAAGAGTAGGTATATGAGTTCTATATAACTATGTATGTATATAGTGTAATCATAGTTGAATCGAGTAGTGTATTGGTCTGAGTAGGAGTGTTAGTATAAGCATGAGTATCAGTGTATAATGTCTTAGAGTCTGTAACTATTATTCTTCTGTGTCAAGGTATTAGTATATTAAAATAAATAATACTATATTACTGCTAGTAGTAATTGTTAATAATAAAATATTACTTAGTAAGATAGAGGTATAGTGGAGTCTTGTAAGTATATATGGTTGTCTACATTTCTTAGTAAATATTATATATGATGGTTATATACAATATAATGATATAATGTATTCTTCTAATGTACAAATGTTAGCAAAGTTAAGAAAGGTTAATTAAGTAAAGGAAGAGTAGATTAGTATTATTGTAATATTGTAACTGTAACTAGTGTAATATATATGTGATATACTGTGTATAGTTTAACTATACGAATCCGTAGTGTTAATATAGTGTGTAAAGTAATATATTGTGTTTATGCTTTAATAAATAATAAATATAATTAGAATGCTACAATGTATCTAATGTAAGTAACAGTACATCTCTAAAAGATAATTATATTAAAGGTGTATAATCTTTAGTAATAATAATATGGTATCTGCAATGTAATAAGAATATGTAATGAGAGTACGGATAAGTGTGAATGGTACTAAAGTAGAAATATTTGCAAAGTACTTACTGTAAGTGATAAAGATTTCTATTAGGCAAAAGTAGAATAAGTATGCTCTTACATTCCTAGTCATACTATCTTGTATTACATATAATATACTGAGTATAGTTACTAGCCTGATGATATATAAAGTATAGTAATAGCAGTATAGTGCCATATGTAAGGGTATAGTAGAAATATAATGTATATATATATATAATATATAAAGTTATATAAGTCTTTATAATGAAGTATAATGTAGAATTAATAAATAATAGAAGTAGTAAAGTACTATTGAATTAGTTACAGTAATAATATAAGGTAGATAGTAAATTTAGTTATGGAATAGGGTTTTCAAGTGGGTAGCAGATATGGAACCCGTATGTTAATTTAGTAATTTATTCTGATTATTTAGTTTCTTTAAGTATATTTTATATTATTTATAATTATTTTTAAATCATAAATTAATTTTAATAAATTTGAAAGATATTTCTTATTGAAATAGTTATAATGAATATTTAGTTACTATTAGTTTAATAATTTATTATTATAATTTAATTATTTATTGTATTTAGTTTGATATTATTTAATACTTATTTAATTTGTTATACTATTTATTTATTATTAATTTAGTATTTCTATACTTTACTTAAATATGGGATTTAATTAGTAAGTGTATTTTTACTTAGTTATTTTATGTAGAAGAGTTTAGATATGTAAGTATCCAAATAAGTGGAGTTAATCCACAATAATTACTATCTATATTAATATAAATTATATATACATAGTGAAATACTTTATTAGCTAATTTTTATCAGTAAAATTTTACTATTAATTTATAACAAGATTTGCACACTACTTATTTTTAATAATTTTTTTAACTTATTTATACTAAGTTGTAATAATTTTTATGAAAGTGTTTATTTTATTAAGCTTTTTGACTATTTTTATTTACAAAAATTATTAAGCGAACTGCGAAGATAGGTACAAATAGCAGAAAATAACAGCAAGTTAATAAAGGAATAAATTAAGAAATTAATATAAGAATAAGAAGAGAAAGAATCAATATAAAAATTAATTTAAAGTAAAATAGCATAAGATAAATTAGATGAGAATTCAAGCCAAACTTAATTAATAAAAAATATTGTTACTAGAGAGAATGGTATTATACCCAAATTAATATAATTAGAACGTGAGGATACCTAAATTACTATTCCAAATAAAAATAAAACTAAAACCTATAAAGAATAATACTGGAAGTAAGAAGCGAAGGTAAAACTAAAATTAATACAATATTTGCATTTATTAAAATAAGTTTCATATTACTAATAATAAAATACAATTAATTACTTCAATATTAGGTATTAAAGTTAGAGTTATAATTTAAAGTTGATAACAATTCTATATAAAACTATTATTCAATAAATAAGTTATTTAAGTTATAGCAATAAGATTAATTAATTATTTGAGAATATCTCAACTTTTCATTAATTCATAAATTAGTATACAACATAAAATTAAATATATATAAAAAATAATTAACCTAGAAGTCATAAGAAAAAATAGATTAGATTAACAACAAAACATAAAAGGTTATACAAATAATTGTAGGAAGTTAATGCATATAAAGATATAAACAAACAAAAAGTAAAATATAATAATTTTTTAAAAGTAGCTGTAGGTGAGGTTTACTGTGATACCCTTTTTTATTAAAATTTAGTTAAAATTACTAATTTGTTGAGATATAAATCTATATTAAGATATTAGGTTTTGTGAATTTTATGAATTAATTATTTTGTTCTAAACCGTTTGATTAAAATCTTTTTTATTAATAAATGAAAGTGGAGATGACAAATCAAACACGATACCTTTCATCAAAGCGAGTGCTCACAACACACCACATTCAATCAAAGCGAGTTAAAGTTTAGGTGCCACACGAACACGAGTTAAACGCGAGTTAAAGTTTAGGAGGAACACGAGTCAAGCTACTTATTTTTAAATATTTAAATATTAGTTATATCCAGTTTTAATGCGTGGTATTCCACACTGTATGTTAAATTTAAATTAATCATGGATAATTTATTTTATATACGATATTTGGAATACTAATCAATAATTAGTTTTTGTAGTTTGTATTTGAGTGTTAAATTTGTATTGTACTCATTTTTGAAAAGGATTGCGATCCATTTAGTACTTAATTCTGTAGATAGAGACCAAGATTTTTTGTTTGTTTATATTTTTGTCGTATCGTATGCCTTATTTTAATCTTCTTTAGGAAGTTGAGGTCGAGTTGAAAAATTGAAACTGTTGAAGAATTTTAATTCTATGTCTTAAAGGTTAACATTAGTAGAGGGTAAAATATGTGTAAAACTACTCATCTACGATATTTATTATAACTCCAGCTTTAGGTATCATAAGTATAAGTTAAATCTTGTTTATTTTTTTTTAAAGATTTCGTTATATTTTCTGGTCATGCTAATTCCATATTATTTTCTTTTTAACCATGTTTAGAAACAAAAAGTTACCCTTAGTTATCTATCTTTTGCTGGCAATTTACTGGTTTAAGATTGTTATGATTCTAGGATTCGAGATAAACTTTCCGCCTTGTTTCAATCTAGCCATTTTCATATAAAACTCATTTTTTTAGATTTAGTCGTAGATACGAATTACATCTTATTATTACATAGTCATCCTAAAGCTGCCACCCTGGATTTACTTATTGCATTAGTAGTACTAAATCCGTTGTGGATCAAGTTAGGATTGTTTGTTTTATGGAATATAACCCTCCTTCCTACTCCATTACAGTAGCTGACAATTTGGATTGGAAAATTATATTATAGGACGAAGTATAAAACCCTTTCTAATTACAAGCTTATAAACTAATGTAAACCTATGGTGGATAGGTATGTCGGTCAATTCGATTTAACTTAGTGGATTGGTATCAAAACCATTTAAACAACCCAGATCCTCCGTTAAGAACTACCCTGTTCGAGTAGCAGCAAACAGCAATTAATAATTAAGTGTAAAGTTATAAACCTTATAGTAGAATACCCGATTATATAATACGAGAATGAGAGCTTGATTCACTATCAATATAAACCTGTCTTCCTTAAACACGAAATAACCCATCGATAATATAATTCTTTTCTTTGTTTTGTTAGAGCTAATGCGAACTAATTTCAACATTAATAGATATGAGTAAAATCCGTTCCGATACCACTAAAATAAAAATCTTAAAAATTTAAGAACAACGTGCCGCCACGAGACAACACCCCAGTAAATTAAAAAATAAAATTATACCCTAACTTATTAATTAAGAGTAAAAAATGCTGAAATACCTTTAACTTATATTTATATATTTAGTTATACAGTGGGGAGCAGTAGTTGTGTTTAAACCAATAGGTTATAATATACACAGATATGATGTGAATTCTTTATATCCTTCTGTAAAGAAAGAGTATCCAATGCCTACTGGATCTCCAACTTATTTCGAAGAAGATAATTTAAAATTAGATCAAAAGGCCTTTGGTTTCTTTAAAAAACTCCCTCTCATATAAAAATTCCTCTACTTCAAACTAGATGTAAGAGAAAAAGTGGATTTCTAACTATTGCAGCTAAAGAAAATTAAAGTGGACTTTACTGTTATAAAGAAATATATAATAGTATGAAATATGGTTACTCCTTTAAAGTATTCAGAGGTTAGTTTTTTTAAAAAGATATTAGTAAAGATTCTCCTGATTATATTATTAGTAAATTATTATTGAATAGTTTATATGGTAGATTTGGTATGAATTATGAAATGGATAATCATTTGAAAATAGATTCTATTCATGCTTTTAAATTATACGTTAAATATACTATAACTAATTATGTCGAGTTAAAAAATGGAAAAGAATTAATTTCTTTCTTTGATTAAACTTATAATTCTAATATTGATAATAATAATAATAATAATTATAATAATTATATAAATTATATTAATAATATTTCTATTGGTATATCTTCTGCTGTTACTACTTATAGTAGAATATATCTGTCACAATTTAAACAAAATCCTAATTATGAATTATATTATTATGATACTGATTCCATTAATAAACCTTTGTCTCCTTAATTGATTTAACCTGAATTAGGTATAATGAAACTTGTACATTATTTTAATAATGCTGTAATAATACCTTCTAAACTTTCTTGAGGAATAACAGATAAATATGAATATGTCAAAGTGAAAGGTTTAAAAAATCCAATTTTATGAAAAAGATATTCAATCCTTATTTAAAATAACTAGCAAAATTAGATCTAAATCAAACTAAATGATATAGAAATATCAGTAATGGTAATATCCAAATTAAAAATTTATACTCTTATGATACCAGATAATAAAATTAATCTATGATAACAATAACAAATTTATTGATACTACACCTTTAACTTTAAACAATGGTAAATTTATAGAGTAAAATAAGATAATAACAATACTTTCATTTAAAATAATTTAAACTTATCATTTCATTCTATTATAAAATAATATAGACTAAGAAATAAACCTTTTCTCAAATATGTTAATTATAAAATAAATAAACAAACTAATTATAAAATTATAAATAAGATACTTTAATAATATAATAAATTATAAATTATTTAATTAGATAGTTACCTTAATAAAATTAAAGTAAATAATAAATAAAGTAACTAACAAAACTAGATACTTCTATACTAATTTAGTTAATTATAATTAATACTCCTAATTATCTCTAGCTATAAATTAAAAATCAATATAATATAAAATATTATCATAATAATTAAATATTGCCTAAGCTTAGTCTTTAAACTTATTAATTAATCTTTAAATAAATTTAGTTTATTGGGTACTCTGTTATTCTATTTTATTTGTGCAATTTAAATCAAACACCTAATACATTTTGCTGAAGATATTAGCTTTTCTTTCATTGCAATCTCGAGTATGACTATTACTAAAAAGGCAGGAGCAAAATCTTCCTTTACTTACTTTTAAATAAAGCAGTTAACAACCTGATATTTACAGCTATCAATAACAAAAGTTTTGGATGAAACTATAAAATTTATAAAATAGCAATCGGATCATTTAAATAATAAATTATAGGCTCAAAATCTCAAATAATCTAAAAATAATTTAATAAATTAAAAAATGCTAAGTTCTACTTGTACACTGACTGCTCAATTTAGATTAAAATCATAAAATATTTCCCCCTGGTATCGTATCTAACACTTCCACTTAAACTGACAGTTAGACTTACACTTAGAGATAATATCGTTAAAAAGGCTATGCGGATTGTCTTAATTGCTATTTATGATCATATTTTTTAAAAAATTAAAAGGGACTTACACCCCACCCTTCTCTTACTAACTGAAAAGTTCATAACTCAGGATACGGATTTTAATATTTGGATATTGAGGGGAATATCAATAAATGTTTGTACACAATTGATTCTCACAGACTTGTAAAACTAATAGAATCTAAATTATTGGATAAACAATTTATAAAATAAATATGCAAAAGTATACGACTGGGTACTGTTAAATTAGAATATTGGTCAATAATTTATTACCTTCTCAAAAAATCTATATTAACTCCAATTTTAGCTAAAATATTATTACATCAACTAGACACTTTATTGAAGATCTTCGTATCAATTTTGATTCTGGTATTAAACCCTTTCCTTATACTCTACCTTCTTCTAATATATAAACTTTATTTTAATCTTACATCTAAAAATTTATCAGATAAAATTTAAATAGCTGTATAATTTGCCTTTATGATTAAATCATATATTTTATATGGCTGAATTTCTAATTTAGAAAATAATTAAGTTTATTCCTTCTAGTAGATCACAGATTTTTATTTAGTCATTTTGTTTTTATAACTTGTATTATATACATCTTTTCTTAGTGTATAGATAATTTCTATATTTTATATGTTTTGTTGATGATTTTATTTCTTATTTAATTCTTTTTTTAATTTACACTGCATCTTTCATTATTTATATACATAGATAATTTTTCTAATTTAGTATCTATAATAGAACATTTTTGTGTTTATTTCTGAATAAAAATTTGAATATTTGATATTTTTAATTTATAAATATTATTATTATTTTCTTCTAATAGTTTATATGAATATATAAGATTTTTTGTATATAAATACAGATTCATGATACTTTGTATTTTTGATATCATAATGCATTGTTTCTATATCCAAATTACAGTCTTGTTTAATTTAACTTAATTTAGTTAATGTATATTTATCACCGACAAATGTTTTATATATATCAAGAGGAATAGTATTAGATAATATAAATCTTTTTAGAAAAGAAAGAAAGCTTCAAAGAATACCAGAGATTCTAAAAGTGTATTAAATAAATTAATATGTTAGACACTATCATTAACAGAAACTTTTTTAAAAAAAGTATTTAAATTGTAGCTCT
>Ga0153989_1000086_pt1 | contig 22730 bp, 24 predicted proteins | sample TSNC073MetaG_FD_104701 | JGI IMG/M metagenome (GOLD analysis project Ga0153989, IMG submission 104701) | Attine ant fungus gardens microbial communities from North Carolina, USA - TSNC073 MetaG | ecosystem: Host-associated > Fungi > Mycelium > Unclassified | place: USA: North Carolina, Jones... | reverse complement strand
TTCTTCTTGGTCACGTAGGTGAACCCGGTGCCCGCCGTGGAGCGGAGCTTGATGATCGGACGAACGTCCTGACCCTTCTTGGCCATCAGATCTTCTCCCCACGGGCGAGGAGATCCTTCACGACGGACTCGATGCCGCGCGCGTCGATCACCTTGATGCCCTTTGCACTGAGCGTGAGCGTGACGTTACGACGAAGCGAGGGCACGTAGTACGTCTTCTTCTGCACGTTCGGGTCGAAGCGGCGCTTCGTCCGGCGGTGCGAGTGCGAGATGTTGTGTCCGAAGCCGGGGGTGGCTCCGGTCACCTGGCACACTGCTGCCATGGTTTCCTCCTGAGGTACCGTGCGGCTGACTGCCGCACCCAAGTTCACTTGCCTGGCACGCACGCGCTGCCGCTCGGTCGGTGACCGGGCCGTCAGCGAGGGGGTTGTGCGCGCCGCCCAGGTCCGCGGACCCTGTCGAAGGGACCGAGAACACCGCGCGACCGCGGCGTTCGCGACGGTCGGAGGGCTTGGAACAACTGGGCTCGCCGCGCGGACGCGGAGAACCAAGGGTCAAGCCTACGCGACGACCGGGCGTGTCGCAAACGGCGCCGGTCTGGAGGCACGTCCCGCGTCCGCCGAGTGCGTCCAGTGAGCAGGAATGGTCGGGTCGCGTTCGGTCACCCGAGAGTTCCTGCTCAATGGACGCGGCGGGTGAGCCCGCACGACCCGCGGACGGGCCCGCGAGCGCGGGCGAGCCGCGCGAGAGCGACCGCGCGAGCGCGACCGCGCGGTCCTACGGCGCCTCGGTCGGCTTCGGTGCGAGCGCCTGCACCATCAGCTCGCCGAGCTCCCGCGGCGCCGTGAACATCGGCCAGTGCCCGGTGTCGAGCCCCACGATCGAGAGCTCCTCCGTCGCCACGAGCTCCGCCGCCCAGGTCTGGTGGTCGGCCACCATGGTCGCGAGGTCCGTCGCCGGGATCTCGCACGTGATCACCGTCGCGGGGATCGTGTGGCGCGCGGCGTCGCCGTAGTGGAACCGGTCGGACGGCACCGCAGCGGGTTCGGGGATCGCCCGGTGCTCGAACGCCTCCCGCAGCTCCGGGGTCATCCCGCGCACGGTCGCCGGTTCCCAGACGTCCCACGACGGCAGCGGCACGACACCGTCCACCACCGGCAGCTCGTCGTTCACGCAGCCACCCTCGGGCCCGGGGAAGGTGTCGACGTAGAGCAGGTGCGCCACGAGCGATGGTCGCTGGTCGGCGGCCATGTACGCGATCGGCCCCGCTCCCGAATGACCCGCGAGCACCACCGGCTCGGAAGGGGTGGCCACGTCGTCGAGCTTCTCGACCAGTGCCGCGACCTGCTCGTCGAGCGTGTCGCCGTCGCGGGTGACCGCCTCGACGGAGTGACCGGCCGCGCGGAGCACCGGGGCGACCTCGTCCCAGGCGCTCGCGTCGAGCCAGAAGCCGGGCACCAGGATCACGTGCATGGGGCGGACACTACGCGCCGGTACGGGCCGCGGTGCACTCCGCGCACTCGCCGAAGATGTCCACGACGTGGCTGGCGTTCGTGAAGCCGTTGGCCGCGGCGACCTCCTGCGCCCACCGCTCCACCGGGTCCGCCTCGATCTCGACGGTGCGGCCGCAGTTCCGGCAGATGAGGTGGTGGTGGTGCGCGTCGGTCGTGCACGCGCGGTAGAGCGACTCGCCGTCCTGCTGCAGGGAGTCGGCGTCGCCCTCGGTCGCCAGGTCGGCGAGCGCCCGGTACACGGTCGCCAGCCCGATCGTCGAGCCGTCGTCGCGGAGGTGCTGGTGCAGCGCCTGCGCGCTCACGAACCCCTCGGTGCTCGACAGCGCGCTGCGCACGGCCTCGCGCTGCCAGGTGTTCCGCTTCGGCTTCTGCACGGCGTTCATGCGGTGATCCCTTCCTTGCGGCTCGCGTCCGCCGACACGTCCGGAGATGCGGACGGGAGGCCCGGTGCGCCTCCGCCACGCTCGTCGCGACCTGCGATCCGGTCGCGTCCACGGCGGTCCCCGCGCCCGCCGACGATCCGGCAGACCACCCAGATCGCGAACGAGATCGTCGTGACGTAGGGGCTGATCGGCAGCCCTCCGCCGAGGGCGAGCAGGATGCCGCCGACCACCGACACGACCGCGAACACGGTCGACAGGATCGGCACGACGACGGGGTGGGAGCTGAGGCGCAGGGCCGCGGCCGCCGGGGTGACGAGCAGGGAGAGCACGAGCAGCGCGCCGACGATCTGCACCGACACCGCGGTCGCGAGTCCGAGCGCGAGCATGAACACGATCGCCAGGGTCCGGACCGGGACACCGGCCGCCGCCGCCACGTCGGGGTCGACGGACGAGAACATCAGCGGCCGCCAGATCACGAGCAGCGTCGCGACGACGATGGCCGCGATGACGATGAGGAACGTCAGCTGCGGGTTGTCGACCGACACGATCTGTCCGGTGAGGAGCCCGAACTTGTTGGCCGCGCGGCCCTTGTAGAGCGCCAGGCAGAGGATGCCGAGCCCGAGCCCGAACGGCATGAGCACGGCGATGATGGAGTTGCGGTCGCGGGCCTTCGAGCCGAGCAGGCCGATGAGCAGCGCCGCGATGACCGACCCGACGAGGGAGCCGGTCACGACGTTCACCCCGAGCAGCAGCGAGGCCGAGGCACCGGCGAACGAGAGCTCCGAGATGCCGTGCACCGCGAAGGGCATGTTCCGGGCGACCACGAACGGGCCGATCAGGCCGCCGACGATGCCGAGCACCGCGCCGGCCCAGATCGAGTTCTGCACGAGCACGACGAGCTCGCCGTAGTCCTGGAAGGAGAAGATCGTCGACCAGACGTCCATCAGATCCGCCCTTCGTCCGGCGCCGGGGCGTGCGGGTCCGGGTCGCAGTGGTGGTCGTGGGCGTCGTTCGCCCCGACGATGACGATCCGCCCCATGGTGCGCACGACGTCGACGGGCGTGCCGTAGAGGTCGGAGAGCACGTCGGTGCGCAGGACCTCGTCGGGCGAACCGATCCGGAACCGGCCGCCCGCGATGTAGAGCACACGGTCGACGACGTCGAGGATCGGGTTCACGTCGTGGGTGACGAAGAGCACGGCCGCGTCCCGCTGTCGGCGCTGCCGGTCGATGAGCTCGGTGACACCGCGCTGGTGGCGGAGGTCGAGGGAGATGAGCGGTTCGTCGCACAGGAGCAGCGCGGGGTCGGCGGCGATGGCCTGTCCGACGCGGGTGCGCTGCTGTTCACCGCCGGAGAGCTCGGCGACCGGGGCGTCCGCGAACGCCGTCGCTCCGACCTCGTCGAGGATGCGGTCGACCCGGGCACGTTCGGCCCGGCTCGCGGGCAGGACGCCCCAGCGTGACCCGGTCACGCCCTGCGCGATCATGTCCCGCGCACGGAGCGGGGTCCCGGCGTCCATCAGGCGCTGCTGCGGGATGTACCCGATCTTGCGGTGCCCGCGGCGGACCGGCTGGCCGAGGAACGACATCGTGCCGGAGGTCAGCCGCTGCTGCCCGAGCACGGTGCGGAGGAGCGAGGTCTTGCCGGCACCGTTCGGCCCGAGCACGGCGACGAACTCGCCGGGCGCCACGTCGAGGTCGAGGTGCGACCAGAGTCGGCGCACCCCGTACGAGAGCTCCGCGTCGCGCAACGCGAGCACGGCGGAACCGCCACTGCCCGCGGCAGTGACGGTTCGCGAGGGGGTCTGGACCGCGGTCACTTCTGGAGCGCCGCCTGCACCGCGTCGATGTTCGCCTGCTGCCACGAGACGTAATCCTCCCCCTTCGGGAGCGTCTCCGTGACACCGACGACCGGGACGCCGTTGTCCTCGGCGGCCTTCTTGACCTGTTCGGTCTCCGGGCTGGACGTCTGGTCGTTGTACGCCAGGAGCTTCACGGTCTTGGCCGTGAACAGCTTGAGCGTGTCGTTGAGTGCGGCCGGCGGGACGTCGTCGCCCTCCTCGATCGCCTCGGAGAAGGCCTCGGGTGTGACGTTGTCGAGCCCGATCGCGTCGAAGAGGTAGCCCGGCACCGGCTCGGTGTAGGAGACCTTCTCGCCCGCGTACGTCTTCTTCAGGTCGGCGGTCGCCGACTCGAGCCCGTCGAGCTTCGTCGTCAGCGCGTCCGCGTTCTCGGCGAACTCGGCCTTGTCCGCGGTGTCGAGCTCGCCGAGGCGCTTCGACACGTCGGCCACGAGCTTCACCATCGTCGGGTAGCTGTAGAACACGTGCTCGTTGAACTCGGCGTCGCCGGCCTTGTCCAGCCCCGAGAGCTTGACGACGTTGATCGTGTCCGCCTTGGTGCTCGACGCGTCGGCGAGCGTGGTCATGAAGTCGTCGTACCCGCCGCCGTTCTCGATGAGCAGGTCGGCCTTCGAGACCGCGAGCTGCGTCTTCGCGCTGGACTCGAACGAGTGCGGGTCCTGCGACGGGTCGTTCAGGATGCTCGTGACGGACACGTGGTCGCCGCCGATCGCCTCGACGATCGAGCCGTAGACGTTCGTGGAGGCGACGACGCGGACGGTGCCGTCGGCCGACGCGTCGCCGGAGGCGGAGGAGGTCGCGCAGCCCGTCAGGGCGAGCGCGGCGGCGCCGGCGACGAGCGGCAGGACGAGGAGACGGTTGTGCATGTCGTCGAGCGTAGGCCTTGTTGATAACGGTTGTCAAAACCAGTATCAGCTGACCAAAGGACAGGAGGCGCGGTACCAGCTGGCACCGCGCCTCCCGTCCGTCAGAGTGGGACGTCTACGGCTTCGTGGCCGCGTCGATCGTGTTCTCCGCGATCGTGTCATCCTCACGTCCCGGCGTGCGGAGGTTCCACTTCTTGATCACGAAACTGAACAGGAAGTAGTAGACCACCGCGTACCCGAGGCCGATCGGGATGAGCCAGATCGCCCCGTCGGCCTTGCCGAAGTTCAGGACGTAGTCGATCGCACCGGCCGAGAACGAGAACCCGTCGTGGATCCCGAGCGCGTTCACGAGGGCGAGCGAGGTGCCGGTGAGCACCGCGTGGATGATGTAGAGCGGGAACGCCACGAACATGAACGAGTACTCGAGGGGCTCGGTGATGCCGGTCACGAACGAGGTGAGCGCGGCCGAGAGCATGATGCCGCCGACGAGCTTGCGGTTCTGCGGCTTGGCGTTGCGCCAGATCGCCAGGGCACCCGCCGGCAGGGCGAACATCATGATCGGGAAGAACCCGGTCTGGAAGATGCCCGCGGTCGGGTCACCGGCGAGGAAGCGGTTGATGTCACCGTGGACGACGTCACCCGCAGCCGTCGTGAAGCTGCCGAGCTGGAACCACGGGAAGAAGTTGAGCAGCTGGTGCAGACCGATCGGGATGAGCATGCGGTTCGCGAAGCCGAAGATGCCACCACCGATGACGGCGTTGTCCGCCACCGCGGTACCCGCAGCGGTCAGCGCGATGTCGAAGTAGCGGTAGACGAAGGACATCAGGACGGCGATGACCAGGCCGGCAGCCGCCGTCAGGATCGGGACGAGACGACGACCCGAGAAGAACCCGAGGAAGTCGGGCATCTTCGTGCGGTGGAACTTCTCCCAGAGGACAGCGGAGACGAGACCCATCACGATGCCGCCGAGCACGCCGTAGTTGATGGTCGCCTGCGCCCCGGCCGCGTCCTTCACGCCCGCGAGGACCACCGGCGACATGATCGCGAACACCTGGTACATGACCATGTAGCCGACGACCGCGGCGAGCGCGGTGGTGCCGTCGGACTTCTTGGCCCACCCGATGGCGATGCCGACCGCGAAGAGCAGCGGGAGCCAGGTGAAGATCGCCTGACCGGCCGCCGAGATGACCCCGGCGCCCGTCTCGAAGCCGGGGATGGCGCCGAGGAGGTCGGGCTGGCCGATGCGGTTCAGGATGCCCGCGGCCGGCATGACCGCGATCGGGAGCAGCAGGCTGCGGCCGAGTCGCTGGGCGTTCGCGAAGAGACGCGACTGCTTCTTCGGCTTCTTCTTCTCCGGCACGTCCGTGGCAGTGGTGGTGCTCATCGGAGGTCCTCTCGTCATTGGGTGGAGCTGTCGGGGTGAGTTGAGTCGTGCAGCCAGCGCAGGTAACCTCGGCGGTACCACCAGGTCCGGTCCTGTCCGGTCATGACCAGTTCCGTAGTCTGATCCGAGACAAGGCCCGTGTCAACCTGGTGCGCTCACCCGTAACGAGGAGGAAACGATGGCTGACATCAAGGCCGCTGACATCATCGCCGCGCTCGGCGGGGTCGACAACATCGAAGAGGTCGAGGGCTGCATCACGCGCCTCCGCGTCGAGGTGGAGGACGGCGACCTCGTGGACAAGGCCGCACTGCAGGCCGCGGGCGCCCAGGCCGTCGTCGGCAGCGGCACCGGCTGGCAGGTCATCGTCGGCACGGTCGCCGACAACCTCGCGCAGGACATCCAGGACGAGCTGTGACGAGCGTCCGGACCCCGTTCGCGGGCCCGGTCGTCGCACTCGCCGACGTGCCCGACCCGGTGTTCGCCGGGCAGCTCGTCGGGGCCGGGGTCGCGGTGGACCCGACGGGCGTCGAGGGGACGGTCACCGCGGTGGCACCCGTCGACGGCTCGATCGTGAAGCTGCACCCGCACGCGTTCGCGCTGCAGGGCACCGCGGGCACGGACGTCCTCGTGCACGTCGGCATCGACACGGTCAAGCTCTCCGGCGAGGGCTTCGAGCTCCTCGCGAAGGAGGGTGACACGGTCTCCGCCGGAGACCCCGTCGTGCGGTTCACCCCGTCGGTGATCTCGGCCGCCGGCTACTCGCCGATCTGCCCCGTCGTCGTGCTCGGCTCCGCCCCGGACTCGATCGGGCAGGGAACCGTCGGCACCACCGTCCGCGAGGGCGACGCGCTCTTCGAGGCCTGAGCCCCGCCGGGTCTCGGCGCCGCGTGCCCGTGCCCCCGTGCCCCCGTGCCCCCGTGCCCGAGACTCGGCCTCAGCGACAGTTCTCGGGCCGGGGAACGCGAGACCTGTCGCTGGGCACGAGACTCGGGGCAGGCGCGGGCCGGCAGGCGCGGGTCGGCAGGCGCGGGCCGGCAAGTGCCCGGCGCTACGCGATCGCCTGCGAGGCGGTGACCTCCATCTGCACGCGGTACCGGTCCGACCGGTACCACGAGCGGGTGTGCTCCACGGGGCGCTCCCCCGTGTAGGACACCCGGTCGAACTCCAGCACCGGGGCACCCGTCTTCGTGCCGAGCAGCGTCGCGACGTCGTCGGCCGCGGGGTTCGCGGCGACGGTCTGCTGCGCCCGGTCGATGGGCGTGCCGTACTCGGTGGCGATGATCGAGTACACGGACCCGGACAGGTCGTGGTCGAGCAGGCCCGGGAAGGCATCGGCGACGAGCCAGGCGTCGTCGATCGACACCGGTGCGCCGTCCGCCATCCGCAGGCGCTTGACGTGGAAGGCCGGCACGTCGGGGTCGAGCCGGAGGGCCGCGGCGGTGTCCGACGGCGGGACCTTCTCCTCGCGCACGAGCACGACCGTCGTCGGGACGTGCCCCATCGCGCGCATCTCCTCGGTGAAGGACGCCAGGTGCAGCGTGGACTGCACGGGACGGTGCGCCACGAACGTGCCCTTGCCGCGCACCCGCTCGAGGTAGCCCTCGTTGACGAGCTGGCCCAGGGCCTCGCGGACGGTGATGCGCGAGACGCCGTACTCGGCGATGAGCTGTCGCTCGGACGGGATCGCGGCGCCGGGGGCCAGACGGGTGGTGGCGAGCTCGAGGAGGATGCGCCGCAGCTGCTGGTGCTTCGGTTCGGCACCCTCGGTGATCCGGCTCGTCATGGGTCCCTCGTGCTCCGTCGCTGGTCTTCGGGGTGGTCATGCGCGGACATGACCAGTTGGCATCACAGTAGCGAGTCCCCCTCCGAACGCCAACGTGCATGACAAGATGACGGCCGTGACAACCGTGGTGATCGTCGACGACGAGACGCTCGTCCGCTACGGCTTCGAGCTCATCCTCGGCGCCGCACCGGACATCGACGTCGTGGCCACGACCGGGGACGTCGACGCCGTGCAGGTCATCCGGACGCACACGCCCGACGTCGTGCTGCTCGACGTGCGGATGCCGCGCGTGAACGGGCTCGAGGTCCTCCGCGAGCTGCAGGCCCTCGCCGATCCCCCGGCGGTCGCGATGCTCACCACCTTCGACACCGACGAGTACGTCGGGCAGGCGATGGAGCTCGGTGCGGCCGGGTTCCTGCTCAAGGACACCGATCCGGAGGCACTCGCCGAGTACGTGCGCGTCCTCGCCCGGGGTGGCGTCGTGCTCGCCCCGGGCGTCGACCGTTCCCGCCTGTTCGCCGCCCGTCCGCCCGGCCAGGAGCCGCCGGCCCTCTCCGAGCGCGAGCGTGCGGTCCTCCGCCTGGTCGCCGACGGCGCGAGCAACCCGGACATCGGGCAGCGCCTGGGCGTGAGCACCGGGACCGTCAAGGAGGACGTCCGCGGGCTCCTCGCCGCGTTCGGCGTGCCGACCAGGGTCCAGCTGGCACTGCGGGCGGCCGAGGCGGGACTGCTCGATGGCTGACCGGACGACGGCCCAGCGGGTCCGGCAGGTGCTCCGGGCGACCGACGGGAGGCTCGACCGCCTCGTCGACGCCGGCCTGCGGTGGGTGCGCACCCACCGGGCACCGTGGTGGCTGGTCGACGCCTTCTTCGTCGCGGCGGCGGTCGCGGACGCCGTGCTCGACATCTCCGGGGCGACGGGCCTCGAGACCTGGCTCTCGCTGCTCGCCGCCGCCGCGCTCCTGCTCCGCCGTCGGTTCCCGGTGCTCGCGTTCGCCCTGACCGTGCCCGGCCTGTTCGTGGGCTCCGCGGTGGTGGCGGCCAGCATCGCGCTGTTCACCCTCGGGGAGCGCACGGACCGCCGCTGGCTCATGCTCCTCGCGGCGCTCGTGCAGTTCGTCGGGTTCGGCGGGTTCGTCGGGCCGCCGCAGACCCTGGACGAGATCGTCGTGTCGGTCGTCTACGCCCTCATCTTCGCGCTGGGGCCGCTCGCCGTCGGTCTGCTCGTGCAGACCCGGGCCCGCCTGACCGAGCAGCTCGTCGAGGTGCACCGGGCGCGGGAGGACGAGCGCCGCCAGGCCGCCGCGGTGGCGCTCTCGCGCGAACGGGCACTGCTCGCGCGGGAGATGCACGACGTCGTCTCGCACCAGGTCACCCTGATCGCCGTGCAGGCCGGGGCGATGCAGATGGCCGGACGGGACGAGGCCGAGCGCGGCTTCGCCCGGACGATCAGGCAGCTGTGCGTCGTCACGCTGCAGGAGCTCCGCGAGATGGTCCAGGTGCTCCGGGCGTCCGGCGGCACCGACCGTGAGATCGCCCCGCAGCCGGTGCTCGCCGACCTGCCCCGGCTCGTCGCGGAGAGCGGCCTGGAGACGAGCACCACCGTGGACCTGCCCGACACCCTCGCGCAGCCGCTCCAGCGCGCGGTCTACCGGTTCGTCCAGGAGGGCCTCACGAACGTCCGGAAGCACGCCCCGGACGCGACCGTCCGGGTGAGCGGACGGATCCACTCCGGGCAGGTGCTCGTCGACGTCGTGAACGGACCGGCGCGGGCGGACCGTCTCGAGCTCCCGGGGTCCGGGCTCGGCCTGATCGGCCTCGGGGAGCGGGCGTCGCTCCTCGGCGGCAGCATGGAGTCCGGGCCGCAGCCGGACGACGGCTTCGCGCTGCACCTGCGCCTGCCCGTCGAACACGTCCCCACCGCGCCGCCGACCCCCGCGGTGTGACCGTCATCCTCCGAGCCAGTCCGGGGTGGCCGATCGGCCATCGCGGTTCACGCCGCGGAGCGATGACGCGGCGTGCGGGATCGGCTGGGATGGGATCGTGGCACCTCAAGCTCTGCTCGGACGACTCCGTCGCTTCCCGGTCTCCGTCGTCGTGACCGTCGCGGCGGTCGCCCTCGTCGTGACGGCCCGGATGGCCCACGCCGAGCCGGACTTCCCGCACCACCCGCCCGTCGCCGGACTGGCACTCGTCGCGGTGGCGCTGACGACCGTCCTCGCGGAGCGGTCCCTCGGCTCCGTCCGCACGCTCGTGATCGGCGTCGGAGCGCCCGTGCTCGCCCTCGCCGGCACCCTGGCCACGGTGTCCGTCGGCGCCGCGTTCGGCGAGGCCCACGCCGAGTTCGCCGTCGGCCAGCCGCTCTTCGCCCCCTCGATCGTCGCCGCCGCACTGCTCGGCGCGGCGACCGCGGCGATGCCGGTGCAGCGCCGCTGGCGCACCCGCGCCGCCCTGTGGACGGTCGTGCTGACGCTCGTGCTGTTCGCCGGCCACGGCTCGGACCTGGCCCGTGCCCTGGCGACCCTGCTCGGGACCGCCGCCGGCGTGTTCGTCGTGCGCCGCGCCTCCCGTCCGGACACGCGCACCACGCGCGATCCCGCCAGCGCGCGGACCGTCGTCGTGAGCGCGCTCATCGCGCTCGGCGCCGGCACACTGGTCACCCTGGTCGTGCCGGACCCGGACGGCGTGCTCTCGGTGTTCGTCGACGCGATGAGCGACCGCTCGGTCGTGCTCGTCGGCGTCCTGCTGCTCTGCGCGGCGTGGCTCGTGCACCGCGGACGACGCACCGGGATCGCCCTGGCGACCGGTGTCCTGGTGGTCCTCACCGTCGTGCTCGCCGACGTGTTCGTCATCGAGCCGATGCGCGACGACGCCGTCCAGTGGCAGGGACTCGGGCTCGACGCACTGGAGTGGCAGGTGACGCTCCTCGGGGCGTGGCTCGTGCCCGCCGCCGTGCTCCTCGCCGTGCTCGCGCTGCACGGGCGACTCGTCCGCGGACGCTTCCGCGCGGCCGGCCCGTGCCGCGACGACCTCGTCGAGATGCTCCGCGACGGTGACGCCGGGACCCTCGGGCACATGGGGACCTGGCGCGGCAACGCGACCTGGACGCACCCGCTCGGGCTCGGCGCCGTCGCCTACCGGGTGCGCGGCGACGTCGCCCTCACGGTCTCCGACCCGGCCTGCGCCGCCGCCGACCGTGCCGAGGTCATCCGGGCGTTCGCGGCGTTCTGCGACCGGAACGGCTGGACGCCGGCGTTCACGAGCGTGCACGAGCCGGTGCGCGAGATCCTCGTCGCGGAGGGCTGGTCGGCGCTCCCCGTCGGCGTGGAGTCGGTGCTCGACGTCACCGCCTTCGACCTGCGCGGCAAGAAGCGCCAGGACCTCCGGACCGCGTCGAACCGGGCGGACCGTGAGGGACTGCGCGACGAGTGGACGACCTTCTCGGCGCTCGACGACGCTCGGCGTGCGGAGGTCGAGGCGATCTGCACCCGGTGGGCCGCCGACCGCCGGCTGCCCGAGATGGGGTTCACCCTCGGCGGCTTCCGCGAGCTCGACGACCCCGACGTGCGACTGCTGCTCGCCGTCACCGCGGCGGGCCACGTGACCGCGGTGACGAGCTGGCTGCCGGTCTACGCGCACGGGACGCTCACCGGGTACACACTCGACGTCATGCGCCGCGGCGAGGAGGGGATGCCCGGGGTGATGGAGTTCCTCATCGCCCGCACCGCCCTCCGCGCCCGCGAGGCGGGGCTCACCACCATCAGCCTCTCCGGCACCCCGCTCGCCGCCCACGCGGGTGCCGGGTCGCTCGTCGCGCGCGGGTCGATGCTCCTCGCCCGGGTGCTGGAGCCGGTGTACGGGTTCCGGTCGCTGCAGCGCTTCAAGGAGAAGTTCGGCGCGCGGCACGAACCGCTCTGGATCGTCGTCCCGACCGTCATGCACGTGCCGCGGGTGGCCCGCGCGCTGGCATCGGCGTACGTGCCGGGGCTCCGACCGAAGCACCTGTGGGCGCTCCGGCAGGCGCACCGCAGCGCGGCGGCCGACCGCAGCACCGCGGCCCGCTCGTGAGCCCCACGGAGTGGCTGCTCGCCACCCAGCTGCAGGCGCCGTCGAAGCTCGTCCCGATCGACGTCGCGTTCGCGGTCCTCGCGGTCGCGGTGCTGCTGCCCGTCGTCCGGTCGTGGCGGGTCCGGAGCGCCTGGCGGCGCGTCGGCGTCCGGGCGGCGATCGCCGCGGGGGCTGCCGTCGTCGTGCTCGTCGTCTGCTGGGTGCTGAGCGACGTCCTGAACCTGTTCGGCGTGGCCCTGAGCCCCGTCACGCGGATGTGGACCGCGATCGCCGCGGCCGCCCTCGCCCTCGCGGTCACCGGCATCGTGCAGGGCGGCCTGGGACGACGGGTGCTCGCGGTGGTCCTGGTACCGGCGGCGCTCGTCGTGCCGGCACTCGGAGTGAACGTCGAGTTCGCCAAGTACCCGACCCTCGGCACCGTCGTGCAGAGCGACCCCTACCCGACGCTCGACCTGGGCGCCGCGCCGGCCACGACACTGCCGACCGTCGGCGAAGTCCGCACCGTCGACATCCCCGGCACCCGCTCCGGGTTCCCGGCTCGACCCGCGATCGTCTACCTGCCGCCGGCCGCCCTCGTCCGCGACCCGGCTCCGCTCCCCGTCGTGCTCGCGTTCGCCGGCCAGCCGGGAGCCCCCACCGACATGTTCACCGCCGGGCAGATGGGCGCCGTCCTCGACGACTACGCGGCAGCGCACCACGGGCGAGCCCCGATCGTCGTCTCGGTCGACCAGCTCTCCGCGCCCGGGCTGAACACGATGTGCGTCGACTCGCGGCTCGGGAAGTCCGCGACCTACGTCACCGAGGACGTCCCCCGCTGGCTCACCGAGCACCTGCCGGTCACCACGGAAAACCGAGCCTGGGGCCTCGTCGGGTTCTCGCAGGGGGCGACCTGCGCGATGCAGTTCGTCACCGGAACACCCGACCGGTTCGGCGCCGTGCTGGCGATATCCAGCGAACTCCAGCCGACCGACCAGAGCCCGCAGCACAGCGCGGACCAGGCGTTCGGCGGCTCGGTCACCGCGTGGAAGGCGGCGGCACCGATCGCGCAGATGCGGGCGAACGGGCTCGACGGGCACGCGGTGTGGCTGACGGCGGGGTCCTCCGACCGTGCGTTCAGCCGCAACGCCCGGACCCTCGGCGCGGCCGCCCGGGAAGCGGGGGCGGAGACCACCGTCGCGTTCGCTCCGGGCAGCGGCCACGACTGGAACACGGTGCAGTGGTCGCTGCGGACCGAGCTGCCGCACGAGGCCGACGCCCTGTTCGGAGCGCTCCGGTGAGCCGTGTGGTCCTGAGTACCGTGGCCCTCGTCGCCATCGTGCTGCTCACCCTCGGGCCGGTCGCCGTGGCGCCGCTCGCCGGGGTCCTGCTGTCGATCAGCGCCATCGCCGCGGCGCTGTCGGCCGTCGGCCCGAACCGGGACTCAGGCGTTGGCGACGAGCCAGGCCCGCTGGGTCCGTGAGAGCGCCCGGTCCGCCCAGACCTGCCGCTCGACTCCGGCAGGCAGCGCAGCGGACGTCGATCCCTGCCACACGAGCGACAACCCCGCCCGCTCGAGCACCGCGGCCGACGCCGGGTTGTTCGTGAGCACCCGCCCGGTGATCGGGACCTCGGGAGCGACCTCGTGCGCAGCGCTGACGGCGGCACGGGCGATCTCCGTCGCGTAGCCGTTGCCCCACGCCGACGGCGCGAGACGGTACCCGAGGTTCCACAGCCCGGTCGCGGTCATGTCGACACCGCCGACGCCGAGGAACGCGTGGTCCTCGGCCGAGTGCACCGCCCACGACCCGAGGCCGTGACGAGCGCGACCACCGATCTTGCGCTGGACGAGGTCCACGGTCGACGCCCGCTCCGTGTGTCGGCCGGCGGGCAGGTGCGTCCAGGTCCGTGCGTCGGAGAACACGCCGTGCACGTCGTCGATGTCGGCGGGGGTCAACGGGGTGAGCACGAGGCGATCCGTTCGGATCTCCTGTGGGGGCATCAGGAGCTGGTGGACCATGCGTCGATCATCCCGCCGCCCACCGACATCCCGGTGAACACCGCGCGACCTTCAGCACCCGATGCCCCGGAGCACCAGAACGAAGGCGATCGTCTTTCACCAGCACGTGTTTTTCACTGTACAGTGAAACCGTGTTCGAAGCTGAAAAAGAAGCTGAGGCGGCCCTCCGCGCTGCGCTTCCGCTGGGTTCAGTGACCCTTCAGAAGCGACGGAGCGACGGGTTCGAGGCCCGGCTGCCCGACGGCTCGCGGCGACGCCTCCACCTCGTCTGGGCCGGGTACGGGTACCCACGGGACGTGCAACGAGCGCTCCGTGATGATCGAACGCTCGATGCACGATCGAACGACGATCTCGTCGTCGTCGCTGCGCACCAGCTCTCAGATGGCGCGCGCCAGTTGCTGCGTTCTGCGGGAGTGTCCTGGATCGGTCTCGACGGCTCGGCAGAGTTGCGACTCGGGACGGTGTGGATCGACCGGGACGGAAACGGGAGACACCGGAGGTTCCGAGCAGAGATCGGATGGTCCGGAGCGCGAGCAGACGTCGCGGAGGCGCTCATCGCGATGCTCGCGGATCGGGAGCCGGAGCTTCCCGGAGCGAACGAGGTCCCCGAGGTCGAGGCCCTTGCGAACCTGTCGGGGCGGTCCCTCGGCACCGTTGCGAACACCCTCGCGATGTTCGACAGGAGCAGATGGACGGCTCGTGGGAAGCACTCTCGGAGTCGGATCGTCGCAAACGCTCCTGCGCTGCTCGATGCCTGGGCGATGTGGGTCGGTGCACAACCCCAGCGGTTCGACGGCTTCCACTCGATCCACCGCGAGCCGAGCCGGATCATCGACGACCTCGGCGCGGCGTTCGGGAGCAGCCTCATCCTCACCGGACCCGCGGCGAGCGAGGCGGTCCGACCGTTCCTGACGGGCAGCTGGGTCGTCACGGCGTACGTGGACACGCCGGACGGGTGGTCCGGGATCGACCGCGGTACGAGAGCGGCGAAGATGATCCCTGCCGCGGTCCCACGGATCCGGCTCGCCCCCGCGTCTCCGGTGATCGTGAACACCCGGGGCCGGGGCGAACGGTCCTCCGTGGCATCGAGCGGACGCACCTACGCCGATCTCCTCTCGGGTTCTGAGCGAGAGCGCGAAGCAGCGGAGGCGTTCCGATCAACAGCACTCCGGCAGTTCTCGTGAACGGAGCACTCCCCCGAGACCGCGATGCTCGAGCGCTCGCCGAGGCCGGGTACGCCGCGCTCCTCCACGCGGCCGGCCCGATGCGTGACCGTCTGCTCCTGATCGGCGGTCTCGTCCCGGAGCACCTCGTGCGATCGGACGAACCGCACCAGGGCACCAACGACGTCGACATCCTGCTCGACATCGGGCTGGTCTACGACCGGGACGACCTCGACTTCGGTTGGCTCGAGCGAGCGCTGCAGCGGGCCGGCTTCACCACTTCGACTCCGAACACCGGCTGGCGGTGGGTGAAGGAGGTGAACGGCTTCCCCGTCCAGGTGGAGTTCCTCGTCGATGTCTCGGACAGCATCGACCAGGAGATCGCGCTGCCGGGCGCCACGACCCTCGGTGCGAAGAACCTCCGTGGCCCGCGCCCGGCTCTCCGCGATGTCCGGAGCACGGTCGTCGGCGGAGAGCGAGCGACGGTGACCGGGCTCGGGGGCTACCTGGCGGCGAAGGGGGCGAGCGCGTACTGGCGTCGGGCGGACAAGGACCTCTACGACTTCGCCTGGGTGATCATCGCGGACCTCCGAACCGGCACTCGCCACTCCGCCACGTCGGTCGCGCACGTCATCGATCCTCGCGTCGAACGCGATCGTGCCGATGCAGTGCTGGCGGTGTGCGAGTTGTACACCGAGCCGGAAGCGGTCGGAGCGCAGGCGTTCGCCCGGCTCGCGACCGCAGCCGGGAGCATCGAACACCCCGGAACCCTCGCCCTCGACGCAGTCGTCGCGGTCGGCGCCTTCCATGCCGAGCTCATCGAGGCATTCGACCAGCGACGATCGCGCAGATGACCGGGCGTCGCTAGTCGAGCAGGAGCGCCGGCTCCTCGAGCACGGACGCGACGTCGTGGACGAAGCGGGAGGCCACGTCGCCGTCGACGACCCGGTGGTCGAACGAGGCGCCGATCGTGGTCACCATGCGCGAGCGGACCTCACCGTCGACGACCCACGGCTTCGGCTTGATCGTGCCCATCGCGACGATCGCCACCTCGCCCGGGTTGAGGATCGGGGTGCCGGTGTCCATGCCGAACACGCCGATGTTCGTGATCGACACCGTGCCGTTCGCCATCTGCGCCGGGGTGGTCTTGCCGTCGCGGGCCGTGATCGTCAGCTCCTCGAGCGCCTGGGCGAGCTCGAGCAGCGACATGTCCTGCGCGTCCTTGATGTTCGGCACGATGAGCCCGCGCGGGGTCGCCGCAGCGATGCCGAGGTTCACGAAGTGGTGCACGATGATCTCGCGGTCGGTCCACGTCGAGTTCACCGAGCGGTTCCGGCGGACGGCCCAGATCACGGCCTTCGCGACGAGGAGCAGCGGCGAGACCTTGACACCCGCGAACGTCGGCGAGGACTTCAGGCGCTTGACGAACTCCATCGTGCGGGTCGCGTCGACGTCGACGAACAGCGACACGTGCGGCGCGGTGAACGCCGACGTGGTCATCGCGGTCGCGATCGCCTTGCGGACGCCCTTCACCGGGATCGTCTCGCTGCGGACATCGCCCCACTCCGGCGTCTCGATGTTGCGGAAGACGCTGGCCTGCTTCGCGTGCCGGATGACGTCGTCGCGCGTGACCTCGCCCGCGAGCCCGGTCGCGACGACCTCGGTGAGCTCGACGCCGAGGTCCTTCGCGAGCTTCCGGATCGGCGGCTTCGCGAGGACGTTCGTCGCGGTGCTCTGCTTGCGCCCGGAACCGGAGCCGAGCGCGCTGATCGCCTCGGCGGTGCTCGCCTCGCCCGGGTCGGTGGCGGCTTCGGCCGCTGCTGCGGCATCCGCGCTGGAGGCACGGCTCGCCTCCGCCGCGAGGGCCGCGGCCCGGCGGGCGCCCGGCTTCCGGCGGGACGGGGACGACGTCGCGGAGCCGTAGCCGACGAGGACGGCACCGGAGGACTCGTCGGTCCCGACGACGGCCGCGTCGACGGCGACCGGCTGCGCCGGGGCCGGAGCGGCGGCCGCGGGAGCCGGCGCGGCGGCGGACGCCGCTGCGGGCGCGGGCGGGGTCTGCGCGACCGGAGCCGCCGGGGCGGGCGCCGCCGGCGGGGTGGCCTCGACCACGGGCGAGGTCGGGACGCTGTCGACGACCGGAGCCGCGCCTCCCGAGGGGGCCGTCACGACCGGCGCACCGGACGCGACCGACGCATCGGACTCGACGCGGATGATCGGCTTGCCGACCTCCACGGTGTCACCCTCGGACACGAGGAGCCCGGTGACCGTGCCGGCGAACGGCGACGGCAACTCCACCAGGGACTTCGCCGTCTCGATCTCGACGAGCACCTGGTCGACGGCGATCTCGTCCCCGATCGCGACGCGCCACTGCACGATCTCGGCCTCGGTCAGGCCTTCGCCCACGTCGGGCAGGGGGAATTCGGCGACGGCCACGTCGGCTCCTTCGGCGTTCTGGTCGGGCTCGGTCAGGGTGTCAGTAGGCGAGGGCGCGGTCGACGGCCTCGAGGACGCGGTCGGCGTCCGGCAGGTGCAGGTGCTCCAGCTTGGAGACCGGGAACGGGATGTCGAACCCGGACACCCGCAGCGGCGGCGCCTGCATCGTGTAGAAGCACTGCTCCGCCACGGTCGCGGCGATCTCGCTGCCGACGCTCACGAACCCGGAGGCCTCCTGCGCGATGACCAGCCGGCCGGTCTTCCGGACCGATGCCAGCAGCGGCTCCCAGTCGATCGGGGAGATCGAACGGAGGTCGATGACCTCGCAGCTCGTGCCCTCGGACTCGGCGAGCTCGGCGGCCTGCATGAGGGTCGCGACCATCGCACCGTGGCCGACGAGGGTCACCTCGGTGCCGGTGCGGGCCACGCGGGTGGTGTGCATCGGGACGTGACCGTCGACCAGGTCCACCTGGCCCTTCGGCCAGTAGCGGGACTTCGGCTCGAGGAACACGACCGGGTCCTTCGACGCGATGGCTTCCTGGATCATCCAGTACGCGTCGTTCGGGGTGCTCGGGCTCACCACGCGGAGGCCCGGCGTGTGCGCGAAGTACGCCTCCGGGGACTCCTGGTGGTGCTCGACGGCGCCGATGTGGCCGCCGTAGGGGATGCGGATGACGACGGGGAGCGACATGTGCGCCGGCAGCCGGTTCGCCATCTTCGCGAGCTGCGAGGTGATCTGGTCGAAGCCGGGCCAGACGAAGCCGTCGAACTGGATCTCGACGACCGGGCGGTACCCGCGCAGGGCGAGCCCGATCGCGGTGCCGATGATGCCGGCCTCGGCGAGCGGGGTGTCCCGGACGCGCTCCGGCCCGAACCGCTCCTGCAGGCCCTCGGTGATGCGGAACACGCCGCCGAGGGCGCCGATGTCCTCGCCCATCAGCAGGACCTTGTCGTCCGCCTGCATCGCGGCGGCGAGCCCGGCGTTGAGCGCCTTCGCCATCGGGAGGGTCGGGGTGGGGTCGCTCGGGACCTCGCCGGCGCCCGGGTGGGAGCGCAGCGTGTAGTCGAAGAGCTGCTCGGTGGTGCTCATGCGTGGGCTCCCCCTTCGTAGCCGGCCTCGTAGCGTTCGAGCCACGCCTTCTGCTCCGCGATCAGCGGGTGCGGCTCGCGGTACACGTTGTCGAACATGACGTCCACCGACGGCGGCGTCAGGGCGACCGTGCGGCGCCGGACGTCGGCGGCGATGTCCTCGCCCTCGGCGTCGAACTCGGCGAGCTGCGCGTCGGTGACGCCCTTGCTGCGGAGGTACGCCGCGGAGCGGACGATCGGGTCGCGGCGGACCCACTCCTCGAGCTCGTCGTCGCCGCGGTACCGGCTCGGGTCGTCCGAGCTGGTGTGCGCGCCGATGCGGTAGGTGTCGGCCTCGATGAACGCCGGACCCCGGCCGCTGCGGGCGTGGTCGGTGGCGACGACGGAGGCCGTGTACGACGCCAGGATGTCGTTGCCGTCGATGAGGACGCTCGGGATGCCGAAGCCGCGGGGCCGGTCGACGAGCGGCGTCGGCGACTGCACCGACACCGGTACCGAGATCGCCCAGTGGTTGTTCTGCAGGAAGAAGACGACGGGGGCCTTCGTCGAGGCCGAGAACACGAACGCCTCGTTCACGTCGCCCTGGCTGGTCGCACCGTCGCCGAAGTACACGATGGAGCATGCGTCCCGCTCGGGGTCGCCCGTGCCGACGTCGCCGTCGAGCTTCTGGCCGAGCGCGTAGCCCGTCGCGTGCAGCGTCTGCGACCCGATCACGAGCGTCGAGATGTGCGTGTTGCCGCGCTGGTCCGGATCCCAGCCACCGTGGGTCTGGCCGCGGTACATCGCGATGATCTCCATCGGCTCGACGCCGCGGTGCATCGTGACCGCGTGCTCGCGGTAGGAGGGGAACACGTGGTCCTGCGCACGGAGGGCGAACACGGAGCCGGTCTGCGCGGCCTCCTGCCCGTGGCTCGGCACCCAGAGGCCGAGCTGGCCGGTGCGCTGGAGGTTGTGACCGGCGTGGTCGAACCGACGGGTCAGCACCATGCGGCGGTGCATCGCCAGCAGGGTCTCGTCCGGGATCGCCCGCGCGGCGGCGGCGAACTCGGCGTTCTCGTCGGTCTCCACGAACCGGCCCTCGGGGTCGAGGAGCCGGATGGTGGTCGTCGCGGGGGCCGCGGCGCGGAATGACATGCGGGCCAGCGTAGCGGCAGCGACTAGCGCGCTGCCTGGAGGTCCCCCACAAGCGAGCGTGCCGTTTCGAGGAGCGTTCCCACAGCCTCGTGCTCGCCGATCGAGACCCGGATGCCCTCGTCCGCGAACGCCCGGACGATGATCCCGGCGTGCTCGAAGCGCTCGGCGGCGTGGGCGGTCAGCGCGCCGGTCGGCAGCCAGACGAAGTTGCCCTGCGCGTCGGGCACGTCCCAGCCCTGTTCGCGCAAGGACGACACGATCCGGTCGCGGAGGGCGGCGATCTCGGACACCCGCTGGAGCAGTTCGGTCTCGCGTTCGAGGCTGGCGAGCGCGGCCGCCTGTCCCTGTGCGGTCACGGACAGCGGGATGGCGCACGCGCGGACCGCGTCGAGGACGTAGGCCGGGCCGAGGGCGTAGCCGACCCGGAGGCCCGCGAGGCCGTACGCCTTGGAGAACGTCCGGAGGACGACGAGGTTCGGGTAGCGCTCCAGCAGCGGCGCGCCCCGGACCGCCGTCGGCTCGGTGACGAACTCGGCGTACGCCTCGTCGAGGACGACGAGCACGGTGGACGGCACCCGCGCCATGAACGCCTCGAACTCCAGACCCGTGACGACCGGGCCGGTCGGGTTGTTCGGCGTGCAGACGATGACCATCCGGGTGCGCTCGGTGACCGCCGCGGCCATCGCGTCGAGGTCGTGGCCGCCGTCGGCGCGGTTCGGCACCTGGACGCTCGTCGCGCCGGCGACCGTGACGACGCCGGGGTAGGCCTCGAACGACCGCCAGGCGTACACGATCTCGTCGCCGGGGCCCGAGGTGGCCTTGGCGAGCTCGTGCAGGATCGCGACGCTGCCGGGCGCGACGTGGACGTCGTCGACGGTCAGGCTGAAGCGGTTCGCGAGGACGGCCCGGACGGCGAGGGCGGTGGCGTCGGGGTAGCGGTTGAACGCGGTCTGCGCCTGCACGGCCTCGACCACGCCCGGCAGCGGCGGGAACGGGTTCTCGTTGCTCGACAGCTTGAAGGCGTCGGCAGCCGCCTGGCGTCCCTGCTTGTAGGCGGGGAGCACCGCGATCTCGGGCCGGATGTGCACGCGCTCGTCAGTCACCGCTCCAGGCTACCGGCCCGTCCGCGGGCGACGGAGGGCATCATGGGGGCATGCGATTCCTCGTCCGCCTCGTCGTCAACGCCGTCGCGCTCTGGCTCACCACCCTCATCGTGAGCGGCGTCTCGGTCACCGCCTTCGGCGACGGGGGCACCACGGCCACCGTGCTGACCTTCCTGCTCGTGGCCTTCGTGTTCGGGCTCGTCAACGCCGTCATCGGCACGATCATCCGGATCGTGGCGTTCCCGGTCTACATCCTGACGCTCGGGCTGATCTCGTTCGTGGTGAACGCGATCCTGCTGCTCATCGTCGCCGGCATCTCGGACGCGTTCGGCTTCGGGCTGCACGTGGAGTCGTTCGGGTGGGGCATCGTCGGCGCCTTCGTGCTCGCCGTCTTCGCCTGGCTGATCGGGCTGTTCGTCCGGCCGGTGCTCAACCGTCCGCGCGCGTGACGCGGGTCGACGACGCGACCGGCACCGCGCCTCCAGTCCGCAGCAGCGTCGCGGACGCGACGTCCCTGCGTCATGATGTCCCCATGACCACGGACACCGGAGCCCCGTTCCGGGTCTCGTTCGTCTGCAGCGGCAACATCTGCCGGTCCCCGATGGCCGGCATCGTCTTCGCCCAGCTGGCGGCCGACGCCGGCATGTCCGACCGGTTCCAGGTGGAGTCGGCCGGCACCGGCGACTGGCACGTCGGCGAACCCGCGGACGAGCGCACGATCGCGGCCCTCGCCGCGCGCGGATACGATGGCAGCAGGCATCGCGCCCGTCAGTTCGACCCGGACCGGTTCCCGGACCTCGACCTGGTGGTCGCACTCGACCGCTCCCACGAACGCATCCTGCGCTCGTGGGCCCCGACCATGGACGACGCCGCGAAGGTGACGCTCCTGTTGCGGTACGACGACGCCTGGCCCCAGCAGACCGACGTGCCCGATCCGTACTACGCGGACCGGCACGAGTTCGACCGAGTGCTCTCGACCGTCGAGCGGGCCTGCCGGGCGCTCTTCCGCCAACTCGAGCCGGCAGTCCGTCAGGGAGCCCCATGACCCCCCTTCCCCCGCAGCCGATCAGCCCGCTCGACGGGCGCTACTACCCGATCGTGCACACGGTGGGCGAGCACCTCTCCGAGGCCGGCCTCAACCGCGCGCGCATCGTGGTCGAGGTCGAGTGGCTCATCTTCCTGACCGACCACGCGATGTTCACCACGTCGCCGCTCAGCGTCGACGACAAGGCCGCGCTGCGCCGTGTGGTCGAGACCTTCGGGCAGGACCAGATCGCCGAGCTGGCCGAGATCGAGGCGACGACCCGGCACGACGTCAAGGCGGTCGAGTACTTCGTCCGCCGGCGGCTGTCGGAACTCGGACTCGACGCGATCGCCGAGCTCACGCACTTCGCCGCGACGAGCGAGGACGTCAACAACCTCTCCTACGCGCTCACCGTGCGCGACACCGTCGACCAGGTGTGGCTGCCGGCCTTCCGCGCCGTGCTCACGGTCCTGCGCGCCATGGCCGAGGACCTCAAGAGCGTCCCGATGCTGTCCCACACGCACGGGCAGCCGGCGACGCCGACCACGCTCGGCAAGGAGCTCGCGGTGGTCGTCTACCGCCTCGAGCGCGTGCTGGCCCAGATCGAGGGCGGCGAGTACCTCGGCAAGTTCTCCGGCGCGACCGGCACCTTCTCGGCGCACCTCGCCGCGGACCCCGAGGCCGACTGGCCGACGCTGTCCCGCGAGTTCGTCGAGGGACTCGGGCTCACCTGGAACCCGCTCACCACGCAGATCGAGTCGCACGACTGGCAGGCCGAGCTGTACGACCGGGTGCGCCACGCTAACCGGATCCTGCACAACCTCGCGACCGACGTGTGGACCTACATCTCGATGGGGTACTTCACGCAGATCCCCGTCGCCGGCGCCACCGGGTCCTCGACGATGCCGCACAAGATCAACCCGATCC
>Ga0153989_1000085_pt1 | contig 22936 bp, 18 predicted proteins | sample TSNC073MetaG_FD_104701 | JGI IMG/M metagenome (GOLD analysis project Ga0153989, IMG submission 104701) | Attine ant fungus gardens microbial communities from North Carolina, USA - TSNC073 MetaG | ecosystem: Host-associated > Fungi > Mycelium > Unclassified | place: USA: North Carolina, Jones... | reverse complement strand
GACTCGCGGACGATGTACTTGGCGCCGTCGACCATGATGAGCGTCGTGTCCGGCGTCTCCTGGATGCGCTCCACGAGATCGGGGTTGACAGCGAATCCGCTGCCGTTGAGTCGTGTGACGACGATCATGGCCCGTCCTGGTTCTCGATCGTCCCGCCGCCGTCCGTGGGGCGGGATGCCGCCCTTCCGTGGGCGTGCACCGAGGACTATCGGCCCGCCGGGGCTCCCCGTTAGCGGCTGTCGGGTCGCGCCGTGCGAGCCCGATCGTCGCCGGGGGCGTCCTTGCACGCGCCACGAGTAGGGCGACATCCGACGCCGAACTCTCACAGACGGGATATTCCGACATCGAAGCTGAGAGTTCGGGTGCGATTGTCACCCGTTTTATCTCATGACCGTGTTACGTTGGCGCCATGTCCGACACCACCACCGTCGTCTCGCCGGCCACCACGACCACGCCGGCACCGCTGCGCGAGGTCGGCGCCCTCATCCGGGGCGCGCGCAAGGGCCGCAGCATGACCCAGGCGCAGCTCGCCGAACGCGTCGGCACGAGCCAGAGCGCGATCAACCGCATCGAGCAGGGCGGGCAGAACCTCTCCCTCGAGATGCTGACCCGCATCAGCGACGCCCTCGACCAGCAGATCGTGTCGATCGGCGGCGCACCGCAGCGCGCCCACCTCCGCGTGCAGGGCGGCCGGAAGCTCAGCGGCTCCATCGCGGTGAACTCGAGCAAGAACGCGGCGGTCGCGCTCCTCTGCGCCTCGCTGCTCAACCGCGGTGTCACGCGGCTGCACCGGGTCGCCCGCATCGTCGAGGTCGACCGCATCATCGACGTGCTCCGCAGCCTCGGCGCCACAGTCACCTGGTCGGAGGACGGCGAGGTCCTGGAGATCGTCGCCCCCGCCGACCTCCGCCTCGACGCGATCGACGCCGACGCGGCCCGCCGGACCCGCAGCGTCCTGATGTTCCTCGGCCCGCTCAGCGGCCGGTACGAGACCTTCCGCCTGCCGTACGCCGGCGGCTGCGATCTCGGCACCCGTACGGTGGAGCCGCACCTCATCGCCCTGCGGCCCTTCGGCGTCGACGTCGAGGCCACCTCCGGCTGGTACGAGGTCGACGTGGCGAACACCGACGTCCCCACGAAGTCGATCGTCCTCACCGAGCGCGGGGACACGGTCACCGAGAACGCGATCCTCGCCGCCGCGGCCCGTGACGGCGAGACGGTGATCCGGAACGCCAGCCCCAACTACATGGTGCAGGACCTCTGCTTCTTCCTCGAGCTGCTCGGCGTCCGCGTCGAGGGCATCGGCACGACGACCCTCCGGATCACGGGCAAGAGCCGCATCGACGAGGTCGTCGACTACTGGCCGAGCGAGGACCCGGTCGAGGCGATGAGCCTGCTGACCGCGGGCATCGTCACCGAGTCGACGCTCACCGTCACCCGCGCGCCGATCGAGTTCCTCGAGATCGAGCTCGCCACCCTCGCCGAGATGGGCCTGCGCTTCGACGTCTCCGAGGAGTACGCGGCCGCGAACGGGCGCACCCGCCTGGTCGACATCACCGTGCACCCGTCCGAGCTGCACGCGCCGATCGACAAGATCCACGCGATGCCGTTCCCGGGTCTGAACATCGACAACCTGCCGTTCTTCGTCGTCATCGCGGCGATGGCCGAGGGCACCACCCTCGTGCACGACTGGGTGTACGAGGGCCGGGCGATCCACCTGCTCGACCTCACCCGCCTCGGCGCGAGCGTCACGCTCCGCGACCCGCACCGGCTCGACGTCACCGGCCCGACCCACTTCTCGGGCGCCGAGGTGAGCTGCCCGCCGGCGCTCCGGCCCGCCGTCGTGATCCTGCTGGCGATGCTCGCGGCGAAGGGTGAGAGCGTCCTGCGCAACGTCGGCATCATCGCCCGCGGGTACGAGCAGCTGCAGGAGCGTCTGAACTCGCTCGGCGCGTCCATCGAGACCTTCCACGACTGATCAGGACGCCTGCGGCGCGGCGACCGCACCGCGCCGGACCCCGGCCTGACCCGACGGCCCGTCCCCGCAAGAGGGGACGGGCCGTCACCCGTCCTGCGGGAACCGACCCGTGCCTCCAGGCCGATGCCCAGGACCGCTCCACTGCCCACCCAGGCCGGCGGTGCTGGATGGGGTGATGGCCACGAGATCGCTCCTGACCGTCCCGCTCCTCACCACCGTCGCGGTGGCCGCGTTCGCGTGGGCCGTCCTCGGCCCGGCGGCGGCCCTCGCGTTCGTCGCGCTCGCCCTGCTCGAGATCGCGATGGCCGCCGATTCGTCGGTCCCGATGGCCGGCATCGCGGGCCGCCTGCACTCCCCCGCGCGCCGACTGTTCCTGTCCCTCGGGATCGTGGCGGGCGTCCTGGCGATGCGGCTGCTGCTCCCGCCGGCCGCCGTCGCGGTCGGCGACGCGACCGACCCGGCGAGCTCGGTCAGCGAGGCCGTCTTCGCCCCCGGGTCGTTCGCCGCGCACCTCGCCGAGGTGCGTCCCGCCCTCGCCGCCTTCGGCGCCGCGTTCATCTGGCTGGTCTTCGCTGAGTACCTGTTCAACACGGACCGCGCGTCGCGGAGGTCCTGGCTCGGCCGTCTGGAGGCGCGACTCGCCCGGGTCGCGCGCCCTCGCGTCTGGTCGCTGCTCACCGCCACGACCGGCGTGGTGCTGACCGCCGCGCTGGTGGCGGCCGGTGACGGGTGGGGTGCGGGTACCCTGCCGCCGGTGGTGCTCGGCGGGGTGGCGGGCATCGGCGCGTACCTGGTGTCGAAGCGCGTCGCCGCGTGGGCCCTCGGCGGCCTGACCGGCTCGGACACCGCGTCGGTGGGCACGGGCGGCACCTGGCGGATCCACGCCTACGCGTCGACGGTGGTGTTCGAGCGGGGGCTGGTCGTGTTCATGCTGTTCGAGATCCTCGACGGCGTGTACAGCCTGTCCGGGTCCGGCGTGCTCGGTGCGGACGGGCTCGGGGCACTCGAGCAGGCCGCGGTCGCGGTCGCGGCGATCGGGGTCGGGGCGGTCTTCCTGGCGCGGTTGACCTCGAGGCTGGACGAGGCGGCCGGGCTGCGACGGCTCCGCTACCTCAAGGCCGGGGCCGCCTACGTCCTCGGCGTCCTGGCCGTGCTGCTGTGGACGAGCCTGCTCGTGCCGATCCCCGGCGTGGTCGTCGCCTGGTTCGGCAGCGTCGTGATCGGACTGGCGCTCGGGACGTCCCTGCCGTGGCGGGCGTGGTGGACACGCGCCCGGCGCGGCGTCACCGATCGGCCCCGGCCCGCACGGGGCTGACCGGGGGGCGGGGTCCGGACGCCGCGGCGCCAGGTGGCGACGGTGAGCGGCATGCCGGGGCGGTAGGCGAGGTGCGCGGCGCCGGGGCCGTCGAGCACCTGGAGGTCGGCGGGTCCGCCGACGCGGATGCTGCCGACAGCGTCGTCGCCGCGGTCGAGTCCGAGCGCGGCCGCACCGCGGCCTGGGCGCACGTCTGCGTCATCTTCGTCTGGGCGTTCTGCTCGGCGCTCTGTTTGCTGCACCGCCCGTGGCCTGCAAGATCGAGATCGCATCGGGCGTAGGACGTGACAGTCGCGCAGACCGGCGACGTTCTCGGCGTCAGCCGCACCACCGTCTACAGGGCGCTGCGGCGTGCGAGTGCGCCGGGTTGCGGGGCACCGTCGGAAAACGGCTGATTGACGGGTCGTGCTCGCCGTGCCCACGTCAACGGTAGTGGAGCACTCCGGAAATCGAACCAGACCAGGCCCCCCGATGAGGGCGCGCCCCGAAATCGAGCATCGCCACCGTAGCGCACAGATGGCGCGACGTGGCCGGTTCGACGTCGTTTCCCGTCGCAAGTCCCCGTTTCTGAGAGTACAAACGGCTAGTGCTGCAACGTCCCGCGCCGCGTGTACCGTTCCAGCATCAGGCACGGCCCAAGGCCGATACCCAGGAGCGTCGTAGTCGGGGAGTCCGTAATGCATACCAGTACCAGTGGTCTTGGAAACGCAGCGTGGCCGAGTGACGCGCGTCTCTCAACACGGAGCGCCGACGACCCGCTCTTGCGGCTTCTCGTTGTCCATGGTGCGATCTCCGATACGGGTATCGATCTCCCAAGGACCGAGCCACCTGCACCTGAAACGAACACGAGCTTCGCTGACATTCGCGGTGAGGACTGGCGCGAGCACTGGTGCCAAACCTGGGAGTGGTACGACAAGGACCGCCCTGATCCGCTGTCCCCGCCGCCCACCCTCAGCGGAGCGAACACCGAACAGTTCTTCTCGAGCGAACCCTATGAGCAGTGGGTGGAGACCGTCGACAAATCAGCGGACATCCTCAACGACGAGCTGGACCAGCAGGTGCGAGGGGCTCTACTCGCAGCAATGAAGCGTGGCCTACGGCAAGTGGTAGTCGTTCCTCTTGCGGGTAACTACGGCGAGCAATTCGGCGAACACTGCCTGGCGGTCTCAGCGTCGCTCCGAGCGGACGCGGACGCGTATCGCTCCACACTGGACGCATTTTCGACCTGACGACTCAACAACAACGGGAACCACTCCACTTGAACGGTCCCCGTTGTCGATTTCGTTCGAGCGCTCATCAGCCCCAGGTTTTCATACTGTTCCTCTCTGTGCCATGTCTCTTCTTGCACGAATTGAGCAGGGGCGCGCCAACGCAAGAAGCCCGGATGCGTTCCACCAGAAAGCAAGCACGGCGAGGCTAAAAGCAGGCCCGAACTTGATTTGCGATATCCCGCGCGCGAGCGCCGAGTCAGCCCGGCGCGTCGCAATCATCCCCAAATGGAAGCCATTGAGACCTCCTGTTCGAGAAGGTAGACCGATCATTAGATGAGCACAAGGTAGTTTTCTCGGAACCGTTCGAACCTGTGGACAGTCATATTTCGGCGCTCGAAAGCCATCGGTCGAGCGCGACAGCCGAGGAAACAAGCCATCTGTTCGGCAACGTTGGTCACGTTGAGGTTCCGTTCAAGTTGCTCTTCGGCGTCGTGCGCGGCAAGACGGGCGACGGCGTGCTTGATCGTCTCCTCGTACCGACGGCCGCTTCTCGGACGGCGCTTGTCGACAAACTTGCGACAAAGGTGTTCGCTGCTGGGGTGTCGGCGGCAGTTGTGGCGGTGGCTACGCCGATTGCGGTGCAGGTGGGCGGCAACCTCGCTGCACGCCGCAACGTGCCGCTGCTGGCTGCGACGAGCGACTTCGCAAGCAGGTTCCGGGCCACACGCGAGCGCCCGTTCGGCTGTCTCGGCGGCCTCCTCGTCGAGCGTGCGGCGTCCAGCACGATGTACTGCCCTGGCGAAGGTCCACACGCGATCCGTTCATGGTGTCCGTCTCTCTGCCTTTTCCTTCCCGCTACCCGTTCCATCCGCCCGTTCCCTCCCAGAACAGGCGCGATGGGAAGCGGGATCGGGCGTACCTGGTCGGAAGGAACGACCAGGTACGCCCGGAAGCGCACGGGTGGGCGCGCCCGGGTCAGGCCGAGGCGGCGAGGCGCTGCCAGGTGCTCACGACCGTGTCCGGGTTGAGCGACATCGAGGAGATACCCCGCGCGCGGAGGTGGTCCGCGAACGCCGGGTGGTCGCTCGGCCCCTGCCCGCAGATGCCGACGGACGCGCCGCGGGCACGGCAGGCGTCGATCGCCATGTCGATCAGGCGCAGCACCGCCGGGTTCCGCTCGTCGAACGCGTCGGCCACGAGACCGGAGTCGCGATCGACGCCGAGGGTGAGCTGCGTGAGGTCGTTCGACCCGATGGAGAACCCGTCGACGTGGTCGAGGAAGCGGTCGGCGTCCAGGGCGTTCGACGGGATCTCGCACATCATCACGACCCGCAGTCCGTTCCGCCCACGCACGAGTCCGTGCCGGGCCATCAGGGCGACGACGCCCTCGGCCTCCTCGACCGTCCGGACGAAGGGGATCATCACGCGCACGTTCGTGAAGCCCATCACGTCCCGCACAGTGCGGATCGCCTCGCACTCGAGGGCGAACGCCTGCGCGAAGGCCTCCGAGAGGTAGCGCGAGGCGCCGCGGAACCCGATCATCGGGTTCTCCTCGTCGGGCTCGTACCGGGCACCACCGAGCAGCCCCGCGTACTCGTTCGACTTGAAGTCGGACAGTCGGACGACCACGGGCTTGGGGTCGAACGCCGCCGCGAGGGTGGCGACGCCCTCGGCGAGCCGCTTCACGAAGAAGTCCCGGGGCGAGCCGTACGCCGCGATGCGGTCCTCGATCTGCTCGCGGACGTCGGCCGGCTGGTCGGCGAGTCGGAGCAGGGCGTTCGGGTGCACCCCGATCTGCCGGCTGACGACGAACTCCATCCGTGCGAGCCCGACGCCGGCGTTCGGCAGCGCGGCGAACGAGAACGCCTGCTCCGGGTTGCCGACGTTCAGCATCAGGTCGACGTCGAGGGAGGGGAGGTCGCCGACCTCGATCCGCTCGACCTCCACGTCGAGGAGTCCGGCGTGCACCACACCGGTCTCGCCCTCCGCGCAGGACACCGTGACGGCCTCGCCGTCGTGCAGTTCCTCCGTGGCCGTGCCGGTGCCGACGACGGCGGGGATCCCGAGCTCCCGCGCGATGATCGCCGCGTGGCACGTCCGGCCGCCGCGGTTCGTCACGATCGCGGACGCCCGCCGCATGATCGGCTCCCAGTCCGGGTCGGTCATGTCCGCGACGAGGACCTCGCCGGAGCGGAAGTCGTGCATCTCGTCGATGGCGCCGAGCACCCGGACGGCGCCGGAACCGATGCGCTGGCCGATGGCCCGGCCCTCTAGGCGCGGCGGGGTCGTCGGGGCGACGGCGAGGCGGTGCCGCTCCACGACCGCGACGGCCGCCCGCGACGCGACGGTCTCCGGACGGGCCTGCAGGACGTACAGGCGGCCGTCGAGGCCGTCCTTGCCCCACTCGACGTCCATCGGCCGGCCGTAGTGCTCCTCGATCACGACGGCGATGCGCGCGAGTTCGGTGACTTCGTCGTCACGGAGGGAGAAGTGCCGCCGCTCGGCGGCGCTCGTCGCCACGAACGCGGTGGTCCGGCCGACGGCGGTGTCGTCGGTGAACACCATCCGCTGCGCCTTCGAGCCGAGCACCCGCCCGAGGATCGCCGGACGGCCGGCGGCGAGGGCGGTCTTCGACACCGTGAACTCGTCCGGGTTCACCGCCCCCTGCACGACCCCCTCGCCGAGGCCCAGGGCGCTCGTCACGAACACCGCCCGGTCGAACCCGGACTCCGTGTCGAGCGTGAAGAGCACGCCCGCGGACGCCAGGTCGGACCGCACCATCCGCTGCACCCCGACCGAGATCGCCACCTCGTCGTGCACGAACCCGTGGTGCACCCGGTACGCGATGGCACGGTCGGTGTACAGCGACGCGAAGACCCGCCGGACGGCCTCGAGCACGTTGTCGATCCCCCGGACGTTGAGGAACGTGTCCTGCTGCCCGGCGAACGACGCGTCGGGCAGGTCCTCCGCCGTCGCCGAGGACCGGACGGCGAACGAGGCGTCGTCCGCGTCCGGCACGGTGAGCGCCGCGAACCCCTGGCGCACCGCCGCCTCGAGCCCGCGCTCGAGCGGGGTGGCGAGGACCCGGCGACGGATCTCGGCGCCGGCCGCTGCGAGGGCGGCGGTGTCCTCGACGTCGAGCGCGGTGAGGGTCCGGCTGATCCACGCGGTCAGCCCCGTGTGCTCCATGTGCCGGCGGAACGCGGTGGCGGTCGTGGCGAAGCCGTCCGGGACGCGGACGCCGAGGCCGTCCAACGACCGGAGCATCTCGCCGAGCGAGGCGTTCTTGCCGCCGACGGACGCGAGGTCCTCCAGGCCGACGGCGCGCAGGGGCAGGACGTCCGGCGCCACGGCCGTTCGTTCGTCGATGATCGTCATCACTTCGCCTTTCGTCGTTGAGTCGCCGGGATCGTGTCCCGGCGGGGCGTGTCACCAACCGTGCGTGGTCCCCACACACCGCGCACCCGCCGTCACCCTCGAAATCCGCCAGATTTTCGGATACGGTCCGTTCCATGCAGGTCGACGACGACAACGCACGCATCCTCGGGGCGCGAATCAGGCACTTCCGGACCCGCGCCGGGTGGACCCTCACCGCCCTCGCGACCGAGCTCCGGACCACCGCGAGCACGCTCTCCCTCATCGAGAACGGAAAGCGGCCGGTCCGGGCGGCGGAGCTGCCCGCGCTCGCCGCGGCGCTGCGCGTCGAGGTGCTGGACCTCCTGCAGGCGGAGGCGCCCGACCCGCGGTCCGCGCTCGAACTGGAGCTGCAGCGGCTGCAAGGCGGGCCGCAGTACGCGGCGCTGGGCGTGCCTCCCGTCCGGGTCTCGAAGTCCCTGCCACAGGACGCGCTCGCGGCGCTCGTGCGCACGCTGCAGGAACTCGACCGCAAGGCGCGCGAGGCGTCCGCGACGCCGGAGGAGGCGCGCCGGGCGAACACCGAGCTCCGCGACCGGATGCGTGCGCGGGACAACGCGATCCCGGAGATCGACGCGTTGGCCGAGGAGGTCGTCGGTGCCGTGGGCCACGAGGTCGGCGCGCTGACGCACCGCGAGGTCAGCCGGATGGCCGAGCACCTCGGTTTCACGCTGCTCTACGTCGACGACCTGCCGCACTCGACCCGGAGCATCACCGACCTGGCGAACGGGCGGATCTACCTGCCGCCGGCGTCGATCCCCGGCGGGCACGGCCTGCGGTCGATGGCGCTGCAGGCGATGGCGCACCGGCTGCTCGGGCACCAGCCGCCGTCGTCCTACGCCGAGTTCCTGCAGCAGCGGCTCGAGATCAACTACTTCGCCGCGGCGTGCCTGATGCCGAGGAAGCAGGCCGTCGGCTTCCTGACCGAGGCGAAGCAGGCCAGGGACCTCGCGGTCGAGGACTTCCGCGACGCGTTCGGCGTCACCCACGAGTCCGCGGCCCTGCGCATGACGAACCTGCTCACCGAACACCTCGGTGTCCGCGTGCACTTCCTGCGGGTCGGCGAGGACGGCGCGATCTACAAGGCGTACGAGAACGACGACCTGCCGCTGCCCACCGACGTCACCGGCGCCGTCGAGGGGCAGGTGGTGTGCCGGAAGTGGGTGGCCCGGTGGGCCGGCGACCGCAGTGCCCGCACGTCGGAGGCCCACCAGTACACGGACACGACCGCGGGGACGTACTGGTCGTCGACGCAGACCGGTTCCGGACCGGAGGGCGCGTTCAGCATCACGTTCGGGGTGCGCTTCGACGACGCGAAGTGGTTCCGGGGCCGGGAGACCACCGAGCGCCAGGTGTCGACGTGCCCCGACGAGTCCTGCTGCCGTCGGCCGCCGACACCGCTCGCGTCGCGCTGGTCGGACGCCGCCTGGCCGAGCGCGCGGATGCACACCAGGGTGCTCGCGTCGCTGCCGTCCGGCCGCTTCCCCGGGGTCGACGACACCGAGGTGTTCGAGTTCCTCGAGCGGCACACGCAGGACGCCGCGTAACGGTTTCCGCAAGAACGGGCGGATTTCGTCGCACGCGTCGACCGACGGGGCGGTCCGGTGGACGGAGGGTGGTGGCACACCAGCACGGATCTCGACGAGGAGGCCACCATGCCCCGGACCGCCCAGCACCGCCACACCTTCCCGCCCGCGGGGGTCCTGCCCCTGCCCGAGGTGCCGGACGGTGCGTGGAACCACGACCTCGCGCACGCCGGCACCGCGCAGTGGGTGGCCAGGACCGCGCTGCTGACCCGACCGGACGAGGTCGTCTGGGTGGACGGGTCCGACGAGCAGTGGCGGGAGCTCGTCGCCCGGTTCACGCTCGACGACGACGTCGTGCGACTCGATCCGGGTGCACGGCCGGACAGCCTGCTCGTCCGGTCGACGCCTCGGACCGACGGCGCGCCGGTCGCCGAGGTCACGGACGACCGGGACGCCCGTCGCGCCGCGCTCGAGCGCGCGGCGGAGTCGATGCGCGGGCGGACCATGTACGTCGTCCCGTTCCGGCTCGGGGCGGTCCTCGGCGTGCACGTCACCGACTCCCCCACGAGCGTCGCGACCCTCCGTGCCGTCGCCCGCACCGGGACCGACGTGCTCGACGCGATCGGTCCGGACGCCGAGGTCGTCCGGACCGTGCACGCCACGCTGCGCCGGACCCGGGACGACCACGGTCGCCGAGCCGTCGCCGGTGCCGTGCCCCTGAGCGACCACGCGATCCTGCACGACGAGCGGCAGCGCACGGTGTGGGTCCTCGGGCCGGACGACGGGACGGTCGAGGCGATCCGGGCGCACGCCGCGACGGTGACGGGACCGGGCGCCGGCCAGCGGGTGGTCGAGCTCACCCTGCTCCGCGTGGCCGGTGGGACCGCGGTGGCAGGAGGGACCGCGGTGGCCGGTGGGACCGCGGTGGCGGGCGGGTCCGCGGTGGCCGGAGGGACCGCCACCACGACCGTGGCGGTCACCGGCACCGGTGCCCTGTCGCTCGACCGGGCGACCCCGTGCGGCCGCCGCGTCGAGGTGCTGGCCGCCGGCCCGGTGCTGCTCGGAGGTGCCACGGGTACCGACCGTGCCGTCGCCCGCCCCCTCACGACCGGGTGGGTCCTGCCCGTCGCGGGACTCTCCGCGCGGTCGGCCCTCGCGGCGGACGTCGAACGTGACGCCGTGTTCGTCGGCACCGCCCTCGACGAGGACGGTGACGTGTGGTGGCCCGGGAGCGACGACGCCCGGGCGCTGCACCTCATCGACCGTCACGGACGCTACGTCCCCCGCGGCGCCGACCCCGCCGCCGCCGGCGACCCGGACGCGACGGTGGCGGTGCGCCTGCACCGGGACGCGGGGGCCGAGCTCGTGATCGACGCGTTCGTCGTCACCGGTCCGCAGGGCGCCGCGGACGTCGACGCGTTCGCCGCCGTCCTCGGCACGGCGATGCCGGTCAGCGCGACTGCCTGGGGTGGTCACGCGGAGGTCGCCGCCACGATCGACGCACTGCACGACGACGTCGACGTCCGAGCCGTGGCCGACCAGCACGCGGACGGCGCCGACCACGCGGATGGCGCCGACCACGCGGACGGTGCCGACCACGCGGACGGTGCCGACCACGCGGACCGCGCGGGCCAGGGGCTCGCCGCGTGAGCGCCGACGAGGCGGTCTTCGCCGACTGGATCGACGCGGAGTCGCTCGCCGAGGCAGCCATCCCGATCGTCGGCAGCCTGTACCGCCGGCAGAACGTCGTGACCACGATCCACGGGCGACGACTGGTCGGGCTCTCCGCGAACCAGGTCCTCAAGGCGCACCGCTTCGCCCGGCACCTCGACGGCGCGGAGTTGCACCCGGCGGAGACGTTCCCGGTGCTGCGGGCCCTCGCCACGCTCGACCTCGGACCGGCGGTGGTCGACGTGGCCGCCCTGCTCCGCCGCCACCGCGAGCAGCACGCGGCGGGCGCTGCGCCGCACGACCTCACCGCGTTCCTCCGCACCGAGCTCGCCGACGTCGTCGGACGCGGCACGGCGGCCCTCCCCCCGACCGACGTCGTGCTCTACGGCTTCGGCCGCATCGGACGGCTCGTCGCCCGGATCCTGCTCGCGCGCGCCGGCGGGGCCAGCGGCCTGCGGCTCCGTGCCGTCGTGCTGCGCCCCGGCGGTCCCGGCGACCTGACGAAGCGGGCGAGCCTGCTGCGCCGTGACTCGATCCACGGCCCCTTCGACGGCACGATCACCGTCGACGAGGACGCGCAGACGATCACGGCGAACGGCACGGTCATCCAGGTCCTCCGCGCGACCGCACCCGACCGCGTGGACTACCGCGCCCACGGGATCGAGGACGCCGTCATCGTCGACTCCACCGGGACCTGGCGGGACCGCGCGGGACTCGAGCGGCACCTCGTCGCCCCCGGCGCCGGCCGCGTCCTGCTCACCACCGCCGCCACCGGGGACGTGCCGAACATCGTCCACGGCGTGAACGACGTCGACATCGCCGACGAGCGCGTCCTCGCCGCCGCCAGCTGCACGACGAACGCGGTGACGCCGGTGCTCGTCGCCCTGCACGAGCGGTACGGCGTCCGGCACGGCCACGTCGAGACCGTGCACGCGTTCACGAACGACCAGAACCTCACGGACAACCACCACCGGGCGGACCGCCGCGGCCGGGCGGCGACGCTGAACATGGTGATCACCGAGACCGGCGCGGCGAAGGCCGTGGGGACGGCGTACCCGCAGCTCGCCGGGCGGCTCACCGGCAACGCCGTCCGGGTCCCGGTGTCGAACGGCTCCCTCGCCGCGCTGTCGCTGCAGCTCGACGGCGCACCGGACCGCGCCGAACTCAACACGTTCCTCCGCGACGTCTCGCTGGTGTCCGCGCTCCGGCGCCAGGTCGACTACGTCGAGTCGCCGGAGTTCGCGTCCTCCGACGTCCTCGGCTCGCGGAAGGCCGGCGTGGTCGACGGCCTCGCCACCATCGCCGGGGGCGACGGGTCCGCCGTCGTCTACGTCTGGTACGACAACGAGCACGGGTACTCCCGGCAGGTGGTCCGCGTGCTCGAGTCGATGACCGGGGTCCGCCTGCCCGCGTTCCCCCGCGACCGTGTGGACGCAGCCGGCCGGTCCATCGCGCCGCTCGCGGTGGCCGAGCGGTAGCGACCCGCCCGGGCCACTGACCCGCCCGGGCCCCCGACCCGGGGCCGTGTCCGCGCAGGGGTGTGGGGACACGGCCCCGTTGCCGTGCGCTGTCAGGACCCACCGCGTTGACTGGGGTGTCGGTCGAACGAGGAGTGCGCGTGCTGGGACCTGAACTCGTGGTGGTGCTCGGTCTCGCCATCGCCGTCACGGCGGCCGTCGCCGACCGGATCCGTGTGGCACCGCCGGTCCTCCTGCTCGTGATCGGTGCCGGACTGGCCTTCGTCCCGCAGTTCGCACACGTCCAGCTCCCCGCCGATGCCGTGCTCCTGCTGTTCCTGCCCGCGCTGCTGTACTGGGAGAGCCTGACGACGTCGCTGCGCGAGATCCGGAAGAACCTCCGCGGGATCGTCCTGATGGGCACGGTGCTCGTGGTGGTCACCGCCGGCGCGGTCGCCGTGCTGCTGCACCTGCTCGGCATGCCGTGGGGTCCGGCCTGGGTGCTCGGGGCCGCCGTCGCCCCGACCGACGCGACCGCCGTCGGGGTCCTCACGAAGATGCTGCCGCGTCGGAACGTCACCGTGCTGCGCGCCGAGAGCCTGGTGAACGACGGCACCACGCTCGTGGTCTACGGGATCGCCGTCGCCGTCACGGTCGGCACGCAGCAGCTCACGGTCTGGGGCGTCTCCGGCATGCTCGTGCTGTCCTACGTCGGCGGCGTGGCGGCGGGGCTCGCAGCGGCGTGGGTCGGCACGCTCGTGCTGCGACGGGTGGATACCGTCGTCCTCGAGAACCTCGTCACGCTCCTGGTGCCCTTCGCGGCGTTCCTCGCCGCCGAGGCCATCGGCGCCTCCGGCGTCCTCGCGGTCGTCGCGGCCGGCATCGTCGTGAGCCAGGTCGGTCCGAAGCTCGACCGCGCGGAGACCCGCCAGCAGGTCCGGGCGTTCTGGTCCTTCCTGACCTTCCTGCTCAACGGGGCGCTGTTCGTCCTCGTGGGCATCGAGGCGATGGTCGCCGCGCGCGCACTCGAGCCCGCCGAGCTCGTCCGCGCCGCCGGCGTGATCGCGGCCGTCGCCGTCGTCTTGGTCCTGGTCCGCTTCGCGTTCCTCAACGCGGCTGGCGGGACCGTCTGGCTCGTCACCCGGCGCACCGGCGGCGAACCCCGCGAGGGCCACCGGGACCGCCTCGTCAGCGGCTTCGCCGGGTTCCGCGGGGCCGTGTCCCTCGCGATGGCGGTCGCCGTGCCGAGGACGCTCGAGTCCGGCGCCGCGTTCCCCGACCGGGACGTGATCGTGTTCGTCACCGCCGGCGTCGTGGTCGTCACGATCGTCGGTCAGGCGCTCGTCCTCCCGGCCGTGCTGCGCCGCGCGGCACTGCCCGAGGACGAGTCGGTCGGCGAGGAACGGCGCTACGCGGAGCGGACCGCGATCGAGGAGGCGCTCGACGCGCTCCCGCGGCTGGCCCGCGCGACGGGTGCGGACCGTGCGACCGTCGACCGCGTGCGGAAGGACTACGAGGCGCACCTCGACGTCATCCAGGCGCGGGAGGAGGACGACGAGGACCACCCGGCCCTGCAGCGCCACGACAGCGCCGTCGCGCTCGAACTCGCGCTCGTGCAGCACAAGGCCGCCACGCTGCTGCGGCTCCGCGACGCCGACGAGATCGACGACGTCGTGCTCCGGCAGGTGCGCTCCGGCTACGACGCCGAGGAGGCGCGGCTCGGCGGGACGACGCCGGTCTGAGCGGCGGCCTGGAGGCGCGGTGCGCGTCCGTCACGCCGCGCACCCCGCGCACGTGGCCGGGCCGCCGAGCGATCGCCCCGAGCACCGTCGAACGGCCCGCGTTCGGTGTGTGGATTCTTGGAGCAGCCGCGGGACGGTGGACCCATGCGGGAACGGGTTCGGAACGGTGGACGCGCGGTGGACGCCGCGTTCGTCCTCGGTGTCGTCGTCAAGGCCGTCAGCGGGGTCCTCGAGCTGGTGGCGGGCCTCCCGCTCCTCGTGCTCGGCCCGGCTCCGTTGGTGGCGGCCGCCGACCGGGTCGTCGCCTGGCTGCTCGCCGTCGACCCCGACAACGCGGCGGCGCCCCTGCTCGCGCACAGCGTGGAAACGCTCGGCTCCGGGACGTCGGTCCTCGTCGCCGTCTACCTCCTCTTCCACGGCGTGGTGAAGCTCGGGATCGTCCTCGCGCTGCTCCGCGGGAGCCGCTCCGGCCACCTCGCGTCCATCGTCGCGCTCGGGGTCTTCCTCGTCGTGCAGGTCGCGGAGCTCGTCGTCGCGCCCGGAGCAGGCGTCGCGGCCCTCACGGTGGTCGACGCGCTCCTCCTGAGCCTGACGTGGCGTGAGTGGCGCCGGGGCCACACGCTCCGTGGCGCCTGGCGCAACGTCGTCCCGCGCCGTCACGGGAGCGCCGACCGCGTCGACCCCGCGGACACCGCCGCGGCGCCGGAACCGGTTCTCGGACGGTCCTGACCGGCGCAGTGGCACATCCGTGGCAGGCTCGTCCCGTGACCGATCCGAGCAGTCTCCTGTGGACCCTGATCGGGGTCCTCGTGCTCGCCTCGCTCGCCACCGCCGTGCTCCTGCTCGCGCGTGCGCCGTCACCCTTCGCGCCGGCGCTCGCGGTGCTGCGGGGCACGGTGCAGCTGGCGCTCATCAGCCTGGTCCTGAGCGGCGTCATCAGGGACCCGCTGTGGATCGCCGCGGCCCTCGTGGTGATGTTCGGCGTCGCCACGACGACGGCGGCGAGACGGCTCGGCACGCTCCGGACCCGGCTCCTGCCGGTGGCGCTCGCGATGTCCGCCGGGATCGTCGGCGTGCTCGCGGTCGTGTTCCTCACGGGGGCGATCGCGTTCACGCCGCGCTACGTGCTCGCGGTGGGCGGCATCGTGATCGGGAACGCGATGACGAGCGCCACGCTCTCCGGCCGCCGCTTCGTCGAGTCCGTCGACGACCGGTGGGACGACGTCGAAGGGTGGCTCGCGCTGGGGGCGACACCACGGCAGTCCACCGCCGGACTGGTTCGGCGTGCGGTGCACGCCGCGATGGTGCCGAGCACCGACCAGACGCGGACGACCGGTCTCGTCACGCTCCCGGGCGCGTTCGTCGGCGCGATCTTCGGCGGCGTCTCGCCGATCGAGGCCGGCCGGTTCCAGATCGTCGTGCTCGCCGCGATCATCGCGGCCGGGGCGATCGTCGCGACGACGCTCACGCACACGATGGCACCGGTCCGGACGCGACCAGCGCAGCTCGCCTGACGCGGGCCGGTGCGCGCAGGACGCCTCAGCCCGTGGCGGACGTCGTCTCACCCTCGGTCCGGACCGCCGACCGGGCGCCGGGCGTGGCCCAGACCGTCCCGTCGACCCCGAACGCGAGCACGTCCGCGTCCTCGTCGGCGGTGAGCCTCCGGAGGTCGTCCTCGTCGCCGGCCACGACCGCGGTGGCGAGGACGTCCGCCGTGACGACGTCGTCGGCGATGACCGTCGCCTGGACGAACGTCGGGGCCGCGCGGCGCCAGATGTGCTCGCCGCGCTCGGCGGTGCCGGAGGTCGCGACCGCACGACGAGGCGCCGCGAGCCGAACGACACCGACGACGGTGTCCCGGCGTGCAGGGTCGAGGACACCGACGCTCCACGGCCCGTCCGCCCGGTGCTGACCGCGGACGAGCACGTCGCCGCCGGCGGTGATCATCCAGTCGTCGGCATCGGCGTCGAGCACGGCTCCGGCGTCGCGGATCGCCAGGGCCTTCACCACGCCGGACAGGTCGACGACCCCGTCCGGTCGGTGCGGGGTGAACGCTCCCCCGGTCCGGTCCCGCCAGTCGAGCGCGAGCGCGTAGACGTCGCGCACCTGGACCGGTGCGTCGGCGAGCCGGAGCGAGCCGTCCGCGACGCGGCTGAGGACCGACGACGGGTCGTACAGGCTGTAGCGGTGGTCGTAGCCGGCGAAGACGGCGCGCACCTCGGCCGCCGTCTCCGGGGTCGCACCCCGGAGACTCACGACGGTGCCCATCGTCTCGAAGGTCACGACGCCGCTCACAGCCCGGCCTTGTCGATCGCGGACTGGAGCGACGTCGTGTAGCCCTCGCTGGTGTAGGTCGCACCACTGACCGACTGGATCTGCGCGGACTGCGCCTGCAGCGCCTCCTGGCGGAGGATCGGGGCCGCCTGCTGACTGATCTGGACGGAACGGCCGCCCTGGTCGGTCAGCTGGAGTGCCGTGACGTCGGTGATCTTCCCGTTCGCGACCGTGATCTGGACCTGCACCGGGCCGTACTGCGTCTGGGCGGTGTCACCGGCGAAGGTACCGGAGGCGGAGGAACCGCCGGCCGCGTTCCCGCTCGTCCCGGTGCCGGTGGATCCGCTGCCGCTCGTGCCGGTCGATCCGCTGCCGCTCGTGCCGGTCGACCCGCTGCCGCTCGTGCCGGTCCCGGTGCCGGTCGTCCCGGAGCCCGACGTCGTGCTCTGCTGCGCCGGTGCGGTGACGGCCGGCTGTCCGCCGAGCTGCCAGCCGATCACGAGGACGGCGATCGACGAGACGACCCCGCCGGCGACGACGCGCGCCCTCACGACTCGAACCGTTCCTGGTGGATCTGGTGCTCCGGCACGCCGGCGAGCCGGGCGTCGCGGACGACCAGGTCGGACCACGCACGGGGCCCGCACACGTACAGGTCCGACCGCAGCAGGTCCGGGAACACCGACCGGAGCGTCACCCCGCGCCGGACGTCCTCCTCGGTCATCCAGGTCTCCCGGGAGCGGGCCCGGTGCCCGACCATCGCGTACAGCCGGCTGCCGGTCGTCGCGGCGAGGTCGGCGACCTCGTGCCAGAGGTACTGCTGGTCGGCGTCCGACCCGCGCAGGAGGACCGTCGCCTCGCCCGGTCGGAGGTCGGTGTCCTCGAGGAGCGCCCGCACCGGCGTGATGCCGATGCCGGAGGCGACGAGCGCCAGGGACGGCGCGGTGCGGGCACGGCTGGTGAACAGACCGTACGGCCCCTCGAGCGACACGAACGCGCCGGGGGTGATGCGTCCGAGGCGCGCCGAGCCGGCACCGAGGTCCCGGACCGTGATCCGTGCGCGGTCCCGCCCCGGGACCGCCGAGAACGACACGGGGTGGGCGTGCCACCAGGTCCGCGCCGTCCAGAAGCGCCAGACCCCGTACTGCCCGCCGCGTGCCCCGAGACGGTCGAGGTCCCGCCCGGCGAGGTGGATCGACACGACGCCCGGCGCGATCGGCTCGACACCCACGACCCGGATCCGGTGCCGGAACGTCACGACGACCGGGAGCGCGAACCGGTACAGCGCGATCAGGCCGAGGGCCAGCACGTACGCGGCGATCCAGTAGACCCGCTGCCACGTGCCGTGCGCGAGCACGCTGCCGACGCTGAGCATGTGCGGGAGCGCGACGAGCACCGCGGCGTAGCTGAGGAGGTGGATGACGTGCCAGGCCTCGTACGGCAGCCGGCGGCGCACCGCGACGAGCGAGGACACCACCACGGCGAGGAACAACCCGAGACCGAGGTAGGCGAGCGGCATGTCCGGCGTGGAGAAGAGCGCGATCGTCTCGGCGATCGGTCCCGTGTGGGCCGAGGCGCCGTACCCGAGCGTCAGGAGCGCGCCGTGCGCGAGCAGCAGGTACAGCACGGGCTTCCCGAGCGACCGGTGCACCGCGATGGCGTTGTCCTGGCCGAAGGTCCGGTCGATGAGCGGCACACGCGCGGCGAGCACGAGCATGACCAGCACGAGGTCGGTCGCGACGAGCCCGGCGACGATCCCGGCGTCGGTGAGCCAGCCGCCGATCCCGGACACGGCGTGCGAGCCCGGCGAGGCGAGCCAGAGGGTCACCGCGACCGCGGCGGACACCCAGGCGAGGATCCCGAGCAGGTCGGCCACGGCGCTCCGGCGGCGTCCGGCTCGACGACGACGGCGTGCCGCGACGTCGAGCGGCTCGGCCGGCGGGGCGGCGGCGCGGACGCGGTCGTCGCCGTCCCTCGGTTCGGGTCGGTGCGCGGGGCGAGCGGTGTCGATCATCGGCTCGTTCCTCTCCAGCGTGTGATCGGGTGGCTCACAGCATCGGCATCGGCCCTATGAAGGGACCCGGAACGGGGCGTGCGGTTCGTTCGAGACTTCGAGTGATCGCGCTCGGGGCGGATCGGCGTCAGCGCGGGGGCAGCACGACCGTCGCCACCGCACCCCCGTGCTCGCCGTTCCCGAGGGCCGCCGTCCCGCCGGCGCGCTCGGCGATCCCGCGGACGAGCGCGAGCCCGAGGCCGCTCCCGCTCACGTTCCCGCTGCCGCGCTGCACCGCGCGGCGTGCGCTGTCGGCCCGGGCGAACCGCTCGAACGCCTGGGTCAGGAACGCCTCCGGCACCCCGGGCCCGTCGTCGACGACGCGGAGCTCCAGCGCGCCGTCGGTGTGCTGGGCGAGCGCCACCCGGACGGCGCCGTCGTCCGCGGTCGCTGCCACGGCGTTCGCCACGAGGTTGTCGACGACGCGGGCGAACGCGGCCGGCTCGAGCCCGTACCCGGCGGTCGGGGCGTCCACCGCGACCGAGAAGTCGATGTCCCGCGTCCCGCCGATCGCCCGTGCCCGGTCGATCGACCCCATCAGCTCGGTGACGAGGTCCGCGGCCGCGGTCGTCGGCACGGGTCCGGCCTCGTCGAGCCGACTGAGCTCGAGCAGCGTGTTCGCCAGGACGACCAGCCGTCCCGCGTCGACCTCGGCCGCGCGGAGTTCGCGCTCGAGCGCCTCGGCGTCGCCCGACGACCGGTGCGCCAGCTCGAGTCGTGCGGTCAGCGCGGCGAGCGGCGTCCGGAGCTCGTGGCTCGCATCGGACACCATCCGTCGCTCCCGGAGCGTGTGCTCCCGCTGCCGGTCGATGAACGCGTTGAGCGTGCGGGCGAGCGCACCGAGCTCGTCGTCGGACGGCCCGACCGGGAGGTGCCCGTCGGCGGCACCGGAACTGATCGCCTCGGCGGTGCGGCGCATCCGTCCGACCGGCCGGAGCGCGAGGGTGGAGAGCAGCCACGCCGTCGCCGCGAACGCGAGCAGGGCCAGGACGGTCCCGACGGCGAGGGAGCGGTCGACCCGTTGGACGGTCTCCTGGCCGGCGCGGCCGTCGTGCGCCGCCCACACCACGGACGAGCCGCCCGCTCCCGCCACGGGCACGCCGACCACGGTCACGAGACGGTGCCCGGTGTGCAGCCGGAGGTCGACCTCGTCGTCGGGGACCGTGGCCGGCAGCGCGGCGCGGACGTCCGCCGGCAACGTGTCGACCACCCATCGTCCGTCGGCGGTCACGATGCCGACGAGCACCCCCTCGGCCGGACGGTCCGGCGGCTCGCCCGGGTTGTTCCGGAGGTCCGAGACGAACGGCGCGGCGTCGCCGGCGGCGAGCGACCGGTCCGTGGCGAGGGTGGCGCGCTCGATCTGCACGTGCAGCACGACCGCGACGCCGGAGAGCACCACGGCCCCGACCAGCAGGCTCCCGAGGGTGATCCGCGCCCGGATCGAGAGCCGGCGCAGCAGTCTCACGCGGCCGACACGACCTCGAGGGCGTACCCGACACCGCGGACGGTCCGGATCGCGACGTCGGCGTCCGCGGCCTGCAGCTTCTTCCGGACGTAGCTGACGTACTGGTCGACGATCGTGGGGTCGAAGTGCTCGGCGCTGCCCCAGACCTCCTCGAGCACCGACACCCGGCTGCGGGGGTCCGGCGCACCCTGGATGAGGAAGCGCAGCAGCGAGAACTCCTTCACGCTGAGCGGCATGTCCCGTCCACGGACCGCGGCGCGCACCGCGACGGTGTCGAGCCGGACCGAGCCGGCCTCGACGACCGTCGCGGTCCCGGCTGCCCGTCGTCGGAGGTGCGCGCGGATCCGGGCGTTGAGCTCTGCGATCGCGAAGGGCTTCGTGAGGTAGTCGTCGGCCCCGGAGTCGAGCCCGAAGACGCGGTCGTCGACGGCGTCCCGGGCGGTGACGAGGATCACCGGCAGGTCCTGTCCCATCTCCCGCAGCCGTCGGCACACCTCGAACCCGGTCATCTCCGGGAGCATGACGTCGATCGCGGCGGCGTCGAACCGCCGGGCCCGGGCCTCGACCAGCGCGGCGACGCCGTCCCGCACCACGGTGACCGCGTGTCCCTCGCCCGCCAGGCCCCGCTCGACGAGGGTCCCCATCTCCGGGTCGTCCTCGACCACGAGGATGTTCGCCACCTCACACCACCCCGCTCGTGCCGAGGAGCGATCCGATGGCGAACGTCGCCGCGAGGGCGAGCGCGCCACCGACCACCACCCGGACCGTGGCGCGGGGCAGTGACCCGCCGCCGATCCGCGCCCCGGTCGCACCGGTGAGCGCCAACGCGACGAGCACCACCACGAACGTGACCGGCACACGCACCCCGTCGGGCGGCAGCAGGATCGCGAGCAGGGGCAGGAGCGCCCCGATCGAGAACGCCGCCGCCGAGGCGAACGCGGCGTGCCACGGACTGACGACCTCGTCCTCGTCGATGCCGAGCTCGGTGCTGAGGTGCGCGGCGAGGGCGTCCCGCTCGGTCAGCTCGACGGCGACCGCCTCGGCCGTGGAGCGCTGCAGCCCGCGTGCCTGCCACAGCTGCGTGAGCTCCTCGAGCTCGGCGTCCGGGTCCTCCTGCAGTTCGCGGCGCTCCTGCTCGATGAGGGACCGCTGGCTGTCCTTCTGACTGCTCACCGAGACGTACTCCCCCAGCGCCATCGAGACCGCGCCGCCGACGAGCGCCGCGATGCCCGCGGTCGCGATCGCCGGGACCGACGTCGACGCCCCGGCGACGCCGACGACGATGGCTGCGGTGGAGACGATGCCGTCGTTCGCGCCGAGCACACCGGCGCGGAGCCAGTTCAGCCGGGCCGCGAGGTCGCCGGTGTGCGGTTCGCCCGGGTGTGGCTCAGGAGTGGTCATGGCCCAAGCGAACCAGGTCGAGCGGGTCGTGTTCGTGTGAGGTTTCGAACGATCGCGACGGCGGGCTCCGGTTGTCTGGACGGACAGCGCCCACACCGGTCGGCGCACGACCCGGAAGGTCCACATGGACTGGCAGTTCGGCGGGATCCCGCTCCACCCTCTCTTCGTCCACCTCACCTCCGTCGCCGTCCCGGTCGCCGCGCTCACCGCGATCGTCGTGGCCGTGTGGCCCGCTGCACGGCGGTGGCTCGCGGTGGGCGCACCCGTCGTCGGGCTCGTCGCCCTCGTGTCCGTCCCGCTCGCGACGTCGTCCGGGGAGTGGCTCGAGCACCACGAGCGCGAGACCGCCCTGCTCGAACGGCACACCCGGCTCGCCGGCGGACTCCTGCCGTGGTCGGTCGCGGTGTTCGTCCTGCTCGTGCTCTGGTGGGCGTGGCACCGCTTCGCCGCGCCGCGGGTCAGCAGCGGCGGCACCGTCCGCGCCGTCGCGGTGGTCGGCCCGGTGTTGCTCGTCGGGGTGGCCGCGGTGTCGATCGTCGAGGTCGTCGTCATCGGCCACGCCGGCGCGGTGTCGGTCTGGAGGGGCTGACGGACGGGAGGCACGGTGTCGGCCCGCACCGCGCCTCCCGTCCGCCTCGTCCTACGACTCGGGTGTCGCCGCGTCCGAGGCGAGCGCCTTCCGGCGCTGCGCGACCTGGACCGCGATCGCGACCGGCACGGCCGCGAGGGCGAGTCCGCGCAGCCACGGCCGGTCGAACACGTGACGCGTCGCGTGGTCGAGCGACACCGGTCCGGCCCCGCCGAGCGCGAACATCGCCGCGGAGAAGCCGAGGAACGCGGGGAACTCCAGGCCGCCGTCCGCGTTGAAGAAGCCGTTCGGCGTGTGCACGCTCGATGCGACGCCCATCGTCGTCGCCGCCCCCGCGCCGGCGATCGGTGTCGCGAGCCCGAGGGCCAGTGCGGCACCGGAACCGGCTTCGCCGATGCCCGCGAGGACGGCACTCCGTCGGCCGGGGCGGAAGCCCATCGCGTGCATGCCCTGGGCGGTCCCCTCGATGCCGCCGCCGCCGAACGCGCCGAACAGCTTCTGGGAGCCGTGCGAGACGAGCACGGCGCCGAGCGCGATGCGGAGCAGGGTCGTGGCGGTCACCGATGCAGTCGTGCGCGAACCCATGGGGCCCTCCTTCGTCCGTGTGCGCCGAACGGTACGCGGGCGGGCGGGTACCTGCTCGGCCGGCCGGACGTTCGTCCCTCCGGCCGTTCGTCGCAGCGCCCCGAGCCCGCCTACCGCTTCAGGTTCGTCAGCTCCTGCAGCACTTCGTCCGAGGTCGTGATGATCCGCGCGTTCGCCTGGAACCCGCGCTGCGCCACGATCAGGTTCGTGAACTCCTGCGACAGGTCGACGTTCGACATCTCGAGCGTGCCCGACGCG
>Ga0153989_1000080_pt1 | contig 23568 bp, 23 predicted proteins | sample TSNC073MetaG_FD_104701 | JGI IMG/M metagenome (GOLD analysis project Ga0153989, IMG submission 104701) | Attine ant fungus gardens microbial communities from North Carolina, USA - TSNC073 MetaG | ecosystem: Host-associated > Fungi > Mycelium > Unclassified | place: USA: North Carolina, Jones... | reverse complement strand
GGGGGGGGGGGGGGGGGGGGGGGGGGGGGGGGGGGGGGGGGGGGGGGGGGGGGGGGGGGGGGGGGCGGCCGCGGGGGGGACGCGGGGGCGAGCAGGCATCGGGCGGGCGGGTCAGGGGCGGGTGCGGCGGGCGTCGCGGGCTGCAGCGAAGGCCTCGCGGGCGCGGTCGCTCGCGGCCTCGGCGTCGTCGCGGATGCGCTCGAGCCGTTCGACCTCGGCGGTCGCGTCGGCGAGGGCACGTTCGAGGTCCGCCCGGCGCTCCTCGGCGGCCTCGAGGTCGTTCTCGGCGGTGTCGAGGGCCGCGTCCGCCTCGCGGGAGGCCGCGCGAGCATCGGCCTCGGCGGCACGCGCTGCCCGTCGCTCGGCCGCGGGATCGACCTTCGGTTCGCGCTTCGTCGCGTGCTTCGTGACCGGTCGGCGCTGCTTCGGGTTCTGCTTCGGCGGCGGGTCGCGCTTCGTCGCCGGATCCCGTGGCTGCTCCGGTGCCGGCTCGTCAGAGTCCGGTTCGGACGCCCGTCGGGGTGCGGGCGTGGAGGCGCGGCTCGCCTTCCTGGACCGGCGTGCTGCATCGATGGGGATCGGTGCGGCCCCGTTGCCGGACCAGGCGTCGGGGACCGCGTCCGGGTCAGCGAGCGCCCCGTCCAGGTCGACCTCGTCGAACCCCACGCTCTCCAGCGGTCGCACGAGCAGCCCCGACCGGACGGCGGCCCCGGCGTGCGGATCGGCCATCGCAGCCTCGATCGTCGCGCGGACCTGGTCGAGCACCGCCGTCGTCACCGGGTGCCCGGCCAGCTCGGCGAGGTCGGCACCGGCCTGGGCGAGCGCGCCGACCACGCCGGATCGCTGCCGCCGGAGGGTCGCGATCTCCTTCGGGTCGGCGTCGGCCTGGGCCTTCCGGAGTGCCGGCCCGAGGTCCACCGCCTCGTCGAGCGCACCCTCGGCCGCGAGCAGGTCGACGACCCACGCGGCCGGCGCCGGCTTCCGGAGCGCACCGATGGCCGCGGCGAGGTCCCGGTCGTCCTTCCGCTCGGCTCGCTGCCGCGCGGTCCGTTCCGCCACGAAGTCCGCGGGCGCGACGAGGAGCAGTTCCCTCGCCACGTCCGCGAACCCCATGCGGACCAGCTTGCCCGCTACCAGTCGTGGACGGTGCCGTCGGCGAGCCGGTTGAACGGCAGGTACGCCTGTTCGTAGGGGTACTTCCCCGCCTCGTCGACGTCGAGCGAGACGCCGAGGCCGGGCTCGTCGCCGGGGTGCAGGTACCCGTCGGTGAAGGTGAAGGTCTGCCGGAACACCTGGTTCGTCTTCGGCCCGTGCTGCATGTACTCCTGGATGCCGAAGTTGTGGATCGCGAGCCCGAGGTGCATCTGCGCCGCGAGGCCGACGGGCGAGATGTCCGTCGGCCCGTGGAACCCGGACTTGATCTGGTACATCGCCGCGTAGTCCATCGTCTTCTTCAGCGGCGAGATGCCGCCCATGTGCGTGACGGCACCGCGCACGTAGTCGATGAGCTGGTCGCGGATGATGTCCTTGAAGTCCCAGATCGTGTTGAACACCTCGCCGATCGCGAGCGGCGTCGTGGTGTGCTGGCGCACGAGCTTGAGCGCCTCCTGGTTCTCGGCGGGGGTGCAGTCCTCGAGCCAGAACAGGTCGTACGGCTCGAGCGACTTGCCGAGCTTCGCGGCCTGCAGGGGGGTCATCCGGTGGTGGCCGTCGTGCAGCAGCGGCAGTTCGGGGCCGAACTCGTTCCGCACGGCCTCGAACACCGTCGGCACGTGCCGCAGGTAGGCGCGGGTGTCCCAGTCCTCCATCGCCGGGAACGCCCCGCGCTGCGCCGGCTCGAAGTCGTACCGGACGCCCGCGTTCCCGGACGTGGTCTTGTTCGACGCGATGCCGTAGATGGACTCGAGGCCGGGGACGCCGGTCTGCACGCGGATCGATCGGTAGCCCTCGGACTGGTGCTCCCGGATCGAGTCGAAGAGCTCGGGCAGTTCCTTCCCGGATGCGTGCCCGTACGCCATCAGGCCGGTTCGCGAGGCCCCGCCGAGCAGCTGGTAGACGGGCATCCCCGCGACCTTGCCCTTGATGTCCCAGAGCGCCATGTCGACGGCGGCGATCGCGGCCATCGTCACCGGGCCACGGCGCCAGTAGGACGAGCGGTAGAGGAACTGCCAGGCGTCCTCGATCCGACTGGCGTCGCGGCCGATGAGGAGCGGGACGACGTGCTCGGACAGGTACGCGGCGGCGGCGAGCTCGCGACCGTTCAGCGTCGCGTCGCCGAGCCCGGTGACGCCGTCGACGGTCGTGATCTTCAACGTCACGAAGTTCCGGTTCGGGCTGGTGACGATGACCTCGGCCCGCTCGATGAGCTGGCCGCGATCGGTCGACGCCCACGTGTCCGGGCGACCGGCGGTGGGGTCGGTCGCGGCACCGGAGTCGGCCGCGCCCGGCACCGGGGCCGCGGGGTTCGTGGTCGTGTCGGTCATGCGTGGACTCCTTCGTCGGCGCCCGAACGGGCGGGGGTGGTGCGTGCAGCGGTGCTGGCCGCCCGGATGCGGTCGGCCGCGGCGGTGACGGCCGCGACCACGGGGGTGGTGGCGAGGTCGGGGGCGATCACGGCCAGCACGTCGTGTGCGTCCGAGTCTGGACCCGGGGCTCCGGGATCGTCCACCAGCTCGGGCTGCGTCGTGACGTGCAACCACCACGCGGCGATCGCCGTCGCTGCGCCGGGACCGATGCCGGTGGACGGGTCCCGCGCGAGCCGGCGTCGGAGCACGTCGACGACGCGGACGGGCAGCTTCTGCGACCCGCCCGACGCGATCTGGCGCAGGGTGTGCCGGATGCGGGGGTTCGCGAAGCGGTCGACCAGGGCGGCGCGGGCCTCGGCGACCTCGTCGTCGGGCAGCGGGAGCTCGAGCGCTGCTTCGTCCCAGAGCTGCTCGACGGCGGCGCGGCACACCGGGTCGTCCATCGCGGCGTCGACGGTCTCGTGCCCGCGCTGCAGGCCGAGGTACGCGAGCAGCGAGTGCGAGCCGTTCAGGAGCCAGAGCTTGCGCTGCTCGTACGGCGTGACGTCGTCGACGATCCGGACACCGGCGGACTCCCACGCCGGCCGGTCGATCCCGTCGAAGGCGTCCTCGAGCACCCACTCCGAGAAGGGCTCGGTGACGACCGGCACGCGGTCGCCCTCGAGCGCTCCGGGCAGGTCGGCGAGGTCCGCGACGTCGGCGTCGGTGGTCGCCGGGGTGATCCGGTCCACCATCGACGACGGGAACGAGACGGTCGTCTCGATCCACGCGCGGAGGTCGGTGTCGTCGGTCGCGCCCAGCACGGCGTCGCGCAGGACGGCGCCGTTGTGCGTGAGGTTGTCGAGGCTGACGAGGGCGATGCGCCCCGACCCGGCGGCGCGTCGGGCGTCGAGCCCCGCGACCAACCGGGCCGGGACGTCGGACCCGGACCGGTAGCTCTGCTCGGTGACCGTCAGCGTGACGATCGTGGTCTCCGGGGACGCGACCGCGTTCCTCCAGGCCGTGTCGTCGCTGCCGGGGTGTGCCGCGACGATCACGTCGACCACCTCGGCCTCGTCGCCCGTCGCGGCCCGCGTGACGAGCGTGTACCGGCAGTCCTGTGCTTCGAGCGCCTCGGCGGTGTCCGGCGAGCGCCCGGTGAAGGCGGTGATGCCCCACTCCCCCGCGTGCTGCGTGTACCAGGCGAGGTGGGCGCGCGCGAACGCCCCCACCCCGAGGTGGACGATGCCGGGTCGACGATCGGTCATGCCGCCACCGGGACGAGGGACCGCAGGTACGCCAGGTTGTCGGCGGTGCGGGCCTCGAGCGGCAGGTCGGTGGAGAAGTCCTCGATGGTGACCCAGCCGTCGTACCCGACCTGGCGCAGGGCGTCGAGGTACTCGGAGACCGATGCCTGGCCGGTGCGCAGCGGGGCCCACTCGTTCTTCCAGACGCTGCTGCCGTCGGCCCGGGTGTCGCCGGTGTCGACCCAGCGGGCGTTCTTGACGTGGGCGTGCGCGAGGTACGGACCGAGGAGCTCGAACGCGGCGAGGTGGTCCTCCTGTCCCTCGATGACGAGGTTGCCGAGGTCGTGGATGACGCCGACGTGCGCCGGGTCGAGCCCGTCGAGCAACCGGAGCGCCGCCGAGGCCGACGGCGTGATGGTCATGTGGTGCAGCTCGACCAACGCCTTCACGCCGAGCTCCGTCGCACGAGCGACCACCCACTCGAGGTCGGCGCGGGTGCGCTCGAACATCGCGCCGTACGTCTCGCCGGTGCGCTCGTGTTCGGCGCGGTACATCGGCATCGTGACCCGGACCTGGCGTGCACCGAGTGCCGAGGTGACGCGGAGCATGGTGTCGACGCCCTCGTGGTTCGCCGCCTGCTGGTACCCGCCGATGCCGGAGTACTCGAGGCCGGCGGCGTCGGTGATCCGGGCGATCTCGTCGACCTGGTCCTCGATGCCGGTGAACTGCCACGTCGAATCGTTGCCGACCCAGAACGACCGACCGGGCGGGACGGGGGCGCCGTCGGCGGGGCGGTCGTCCACGATGCGCCACTCGATGCCGTCCCAGCCCTGCTCGGCCAGCGTCGAGGCGGCCTGCGACGGGGTCCAGTCGGGGGTGGAGGCGGTGAACACGGAGAACTTCATCGGGTGGCTCCTTCTGCTGCGTGGGCGCCGACGACCGGGACGACGTCGTCGTACGCCCCCTCGATCACGTCGTCGATCCGGACGGGCTTGCCGAGCGTCGCGCTGACGTAGAGGCCGCGGACGGTGGCGAGGGACACGAGTGCCGCTTCGACGGTCACCCCGGGGTCGCGGCCCTCGCGGATCGCGGCGACGATGTCCGTGTACTGCCGACCGTGCCCGGCGGCGAAGTGGTCGGGTTCCGCGGGGCCGCCGACGACGTGCTCCGGCGGGACGACGTCGTGCTTCTGGTCGACCGCACCCTCGACCGCCGTGGCGTTCGCGGTCGTCGACGCGGACTCGAGCGTGGCGCTGTCGGGGGCGATGTGGAAGTAGGCGAGCCGGTCGTCGTCGACGATCGCGGATCCGTGCGTGCCGTACACCGCGTACCGCGCGGAGAGCCCCGGGTACGCCGCGGTCGTGCAGTGGATGACGCCGAGTGCGCCGCCGGCGAAGCGGACGGTGGCGACCGCGGTGTCCTCGACCTCGATGCGGTCGTGCGCGAGGAGTCCGGTCTGCGCCGAGATCTCCACCGGACGTCCGAGCGCCCAGACGAGGAGGTCGACGGTGTGCACGCCCTGGTTCATCACCGCGCCGCCGCCGTCGAGCGCCCAGGTGCCGCGCCAGTCACCGGAGTCGTAGTAGCCCTGCGACCGGTACCAGGCGACGCTGGCGAGGCCGGAGGTCACCGTGCCGAACCGGCCCTCGTGCGCGGCGGCCGCGACGGCCGCCGACGCGGGGTCGAAGCGGTGCTGGCTGATGACGCTCGTCACGAGCCCACGCTCGCGGGCGTCCGCTGCGAGCGCGGCGATCTGCCGGGCACGCGGCATGGTGGTGTCGAGGGGCTTCTCGATGACGACGTGCTTGCCGGCGGCCAGGGCGGCCTCCGCCAGCTGCACGTGCATGCCGGACGGCGAGCAGATCGCGACGACGTCGATGTCGGTCTCGGCGATCGCCTGCTCGATGGTCTCGGTGGTGATCGGCCGCGGGACGCCCATCGCCTCGACCTCGTCCGCTGCGCTGGTGGCGGCGGCGGGGACGGCGTCGACGAGGGCGACGACCTGCAGGTCCGGGTGGTGGACGGCGACCTTGGCGTGGTGCCGGCCGATGACGCCGGCGCCGACGACGGCGAGGCGGAGCGGGGTGGGTTCGGTGGTGGTCATCGCAGGGTGACTCCGATCTGGTCGGTGAGCTTCCGGAAGGCGCGGCCGGCACGGCCGAACGCGGCGGGGCCGGAGAACCCGCCGAGGTGGGTGAAGTCGCTGAGGTGCGGCTCGAGGGAGGCGTACCCGGCGTACCCGGCGTCGCGCAGCGCGGTCAGGGTCTCGACCAGTTCGCCGTCACCCTCGCCCGCGGGCACGACGGAGGAGTCGGCGGCGAGGGCGTCCTTCACCTGGAGGTAGTCGACGTACGGGGCGAGCTGCGCCCAGCCGTCGGTGAACGGCTTCACCCCGCACTGGACGTAGTTCGCGTTGTCCCAGGCGAGTCGGAGCGCGGGCGACCCGACGCTCTCGACGATGTCGAGCACGCGGTCGGGGACGTCGCCGTAGATGTCCTTCTCGTTCTCGTGCAGGAGCGTCACACCCTCGCGCTCGGCCAGGTCGGCCAGGGCGCGCATCCGGACGAGCACGTCGTCGCGGACGTCCTCGGGGCGGCGGCCCGCGAAGTAGAACGAGAAGATCCGGATGTTGGTGGTGCCGAGGGCGTGCGCGGCGGCGATCGCGCGGCCGAGGCGGCCGACCTCGTGCTCGACGGGCTCGTCGACCTCGACCTTGCCGATCGGGGAGGCGATGGCGGAGACCGTCTGCCCGCGTTCCTCGAACAGGCGGTGGAGGCCGGCGAGCTGGTCGTCGTCGAGGTCGACGACGTTCACGCCCCACGCGCTGCGGACCTCGATGGCGCTCGCGCCGAGCGCCTGGAGGACCGCCACCTGGATGGCGGGGTCGGCGTCGATCTCGTCGCCGAACCCGGAGAGCTCCCAACTGGGCTGGGTCATTGCATTCCCTTCATGGAGGCAGTCTGGAGGCGCGGGGCGGGCTGGCACCGCGCCTCCAGTCGGTCTGTGGACAAGTCCGCGGACTCCACAGCGCTACTTGACGGAACCGGCGGTCAGACCGCCGACCAGGTAGCGCTGGAAGATCAGGTAGAGCGCGACGACCGGGACCGCGCAGACGATCGAGGCCGCCATCATCTGGCCGTAGATCGGGACGGCGCCGCCCTCCTGGGTGGTGCCGAGGACCTGCAGGACCACCGCGACGGTGCGGGTGTTGGGGGTCGTCATGATCGTGGAGAAGAGGACGTCGTTCCACCCGAGCAGGAACGCGAAGATCGCCGACACGACGATGCCGGGCCAGGACAGCGGCAGGACGATCTTCGTGAGGATCTTCGTCGACGAGGCGCCGTCGATGCGGGCGGCCTCCTCGAGCTCCTTCGGCAGGCCGCGGAGGTAGGTGACCATCACCCACGTCGAGAACGGCAGGGCGAACGTCAGGTAGGTGACGAACAGGCCCCAGCGCGTACCGATGATCTGCACGCCGGTCGCACTGGCGATGTTCGAGAACACCACGAAGACCGGCAGGAGCAGGAGCGTGCCGGGGATCGACTGCAGGGCGAGCAGCCCGCGGAGGATCGTCAGGCGGCCGAGGAAACGGAACCGGACGAGCACGTACGCGGTGGACACGGCGAGCGCGGCGCTCGCGACGGCGACGGCACCGGCGGTGAGCATCGAGTTCACGAGCCCCTGGCCGAGCGCCACCGTCGACCAGATGTTCACGTAGTTGGAGAGGGTGAACTCGGACGGGAAGTACTCGCCGCGGGCGACCGCGACGTCCGAGTTCACCGAGCCGAACAGGATGTAGAGCACCGGCACCGCGATGAAGGCGATGATCACCGCGATGACGGTGATGAGCAGCCAGCGCGGCAGGAGCCGGGTGACGTCGGTGTCGTACGGACGCTTGTGCCGGCGGCCTCCGCCACCCGCGGTGATGCTCTCGGTGAGGGTGGCCGTGGGGCGGGTCCTGGTCGTGGTGAAGGCGCTCATGCTCGGGCTCCGTCGATGTCAGCGGCCGCGGCCGGGGTTGCTGCGGCGAGCGTGCGCCGGTCGGCCCGACGCTGCTTCCGGTCGGGTCCGGCGTCGTCACCCGTGTCGAGCTTCACCGCTCGGAGGTACACGAACAGCGGGATGGCGACGATCACCAGGGAGCAGATCGCCATCGCCGCGGACAGGCCGAAGCGGAACGACTGGAAGCTCGCGATGTACGTCAGGACGGGCATGACCTCGACGCTCGAGGGCAGTGGGATCCCGAACAGGACGAACGGGAGCGTGAAGTTGTTGATGTTGTGCAGGATCGCGATGATCACCGCGAGGGAGAGCGGGCCGCGGAGGTACGGGAAGATGATGTAGCGCAGCTTCGCCCACCAGGTGACGCCGTCGAGCGCGGCGGCCTCGTGCACCTCGTTGTCGACAGCCTGCAGCCCGGCGAGGGACAGCAGGTAGACGAACGGCCAGCTCGTCCAGACCATCACGCCGGCCAGCGCCCAGTACGACGCCGAGCCGTTCAGCCAGAGCACGTCGGTGTGCAGGATCGAGTTCACGACCCCCTGCGGCTGGAGCATCGTCCGGAAGAACGTGCCGACGACGAACGCCGGGAGCACGTACGGGATGAGGTAGATCGACCGGACGAGGCCGCGCCCCGGGAACCGGTTCTGCGTGGAGATCGCCGCGGCGACACCGATCGGCACGGTGACGGCGGTGACGAGCACCGACAGGGACGCGGAGATCCAGATCGAGTGCAGCAGCGGCGAGTCCGTGAAGGCCTCGGCGAAGTTCGCGAACCCGATGAAGGGGGCGCTGAACCACTGCCGCAGCGTGTACTGGTCGAGGTCGAGCATCGCGATGAACACGCCCACCAGGAGCGGCACCACGATGACGGCGAGCATGAGGACGCCGCCGGGCAGGAGCATCCACAGCGGGCGCTCACGCTTGTACAGGGGTGTCTTCCCGTGCGGCCGGACCTCGCGGTCGTGCTGCTCGGCCGCACGCGGTGCGGGAGTCTGGACCTGCGTCATCACAGGCCTCCGTTCTTCTGCCGGTCGAGCGTGGACTGGGCGTCGTGTTGCGCGGCCTCCAGGCGCGCACGGAGCTGGTCGTCGGTCACCTCGCCGCTCTTCAGCGACGGGATCGACTGCACGACGACGTCGACGAGGGAGAGCTGGATGTCCGACCACGCCCCGGTGAAGGCGGTCGGCTTCGAGAGCTTCCCGGCGTCGATGATCGGCTTGAGCTGCGGGTTGGCCGCCGCGAGCTGGGCCGCGGCGTCGGCGTTCGTCGGCAGGTTGCCGAAGAGCTTGTAGTACTCGAGCTGCGCCTTCGGGGTGCTCAGCTGCTTGATGAAGTCGAACGACAGGTCCTGCTTCTTCCCGTAGTCGGCGACGACCCAGTTGTCGCCGGACAGGATGCTCGCGGCTTCGATGCCGTCGGCTGGTCGTTCGGTCGCGCCCGGCGGCACGGTCGGCAGCAGTGCGAACTCGTACTTGCCGTCGACGGGGGTGCCCGTGAAGGAGTTGATCGCGGTGGTGGTCGTCATCGGGAAGAACGCCGCCTTGCCCTCGGTGAACTGTGCGAGGGCCTGGGCGTTGTTCCAGCCGATGGCGGCCTTGTCGACCACGCCGTCCTTCGTGACCCAGTCGAAGTAGGTGCGGTAGGCGTTCTCGACGGCCTTCGTGTCGATCTCCGCCTTGCCGTCCTTCGAGACGATGGTGTTGCCGGCGTTCTCCGCCATGCCCCACACGAACTTCCACGGGTCGAAGCCGTCCGCGTACGCGACCGCCAGCCCGTGGTGGTCACCCGTCGTGGTCGCCTTGGCGTCCGCGGTCAGCTGGTCCCAGGTCGTGGGCATCGAGTCGATGCCGGCCTGGGCGAGCAGATCCTTGTTGACGGCCATCACGAACGGACGGCTGGCGAAGGGGATGCCGATCTGCTTCGAGGGGCTCGGTCCGGAGATCCCGAAGGACGCCGGGTCGAACTGGTCCTTCCCGCCGATCGCCTTCCACTCCTTCGACCCCATCTGCACGAAGGCGCCGGTGGCGTAGGCGGTCGGCGTGAAGGTGCTGCCGATGGCGTACACGTCCGGGCCCTGCCCGGAGATGACGCTCGTCTGGATGGCGGTGAGCTCCTCCTGCGCGGAGGAGTACGTCTCCCACTGGACCTTCGCCCCGGTGGTGCGCTCGAACTCGGCGGCGACGTCCTGCTGCCACTGCTTGCGTTCCTTGGGGTAGGTGGTGTCCGCGCCCATCATGACGCGGAGGGTGTTCGGGTCGTCGCCGCTGCCGTTCACCACGGCGCACCCCTGCAGGGACAGCGCGGTGAGGGCGACCACGGCCACGGCACCGATCAGGGTGCGTGTCCTGAGTCTTCCTGTGCTCATGCGGGGGTTTCCTCCTCGAGACCTCCACCCGGGAGCGACGCTGCATCCCGGGTGCCGGGTGGTCGTGCCCCCGGCGTGACACCACTGTCCCCGTGGTGGCAACATCCGGCAACCGGTTGCCACTTGTTGCCAGACCGGCCTACGGTCACTGCAACGGCGCAGCGCGGCGCCGGGACCGCATCGGCGCAGCGCGGCGCCGACCGTACGACGGAGGAACCGTGACCGACACCGACACCGCCCGGCGGGTGACCATCCGCGACATCGCCGACGCGACCGGTGTCGCCCCGTCGACCGTGTCCCGTGCGCTGTCGCTGCCCGACCGGGTCAACCACGCCACGCAGCAGCGCATCCAGCAGGCCGCCCGGGAGCTCGGCTACGTCCCGAACTCGCAGGCGCGGGCGCTGACGTCGGGCCGCACCCGCGCGGTCGCCGTGCTCGTCTCCGACATCACGAACCCGTTCTACTTCGACGTCATCCGCGGGACGCAGCACCAGCTCGCCGGCGCCGGGTGGACCCAGCTCCTCGTCGACACCGAGGAGTCCGCCGACGCCGAGATGTCGGCCCTCAGCGCGATCGCCGGGAAGGCCGACGGCGCCGTGCTCACCGCGTCACGACTCTCCGACGCGCAGATCGCCCGGTTCGCCGAACGCACGCCGCTCGTCGTCGTGAACCGCCGGCCGGCCGGGGTCCCCTCCGTCCTCATCGACACCCCCGGCGGGGTCGAGCAGGCCGTGCAACACCTGGTGTCCCTCGGGCACCGGGACGTCCTCTACGTCGCCGGCCCGGACAGTTCGTGGTCGAACGAGCGCCGGTGGCGTGCGCTCGTCCGGGTCGCCAAGCGGCTCGGCGTCCGGGTCGCACGGATCGGACCGCACGCGCCGTTCGTCGACTCCGGCGCGGCCGCGGCCGACGCCGCCGTGCACGCCGGTGCGACGGCCTGCATCGCGTTCAACGACCTCATCGCGATCGGCATGCTCGCCCGACTGCGGGAGCGCGGCGTCCGCGTCCCCGAGGACATGAGCATCGTCGGCTGCGACGACATCTTCGGCGCCGACTTCTGCAACCCGCCGCTCACCACCATGACGTCGCCCATCGAGCGCGCCGGACGGGTCGCCATCCGGATGCTCCTCGGGCGGCTCGGCGCGATCCCCGCCGACGAGCTCCCCGGTGAGCACATGAGCGGCGCCGTGGCGCTCCCCACCCACCTCACCGTCCGCGAGTCCACCGGCCCCGCGCCCGACTCGCCCCACCGTCCGTCCTGAAGGAGTCGACGATGACCCAGACCACCACCGCCACGCCGCTCGCCCCGCACCCGGACCGGCTCTTCGCCGCCGACCCGGGAGCGCGCGCCGTCGCCCGCACCGTCTACGACGCCGTCAAGGACGCCCCGATCATCTCCCCGCACGGGCACGTCGACGCAGCCCTCATCGCCGACGACCAGCCGTTCACCGACCCCGCCACGCTGCTCATTACGCCTGACCACTACGTCCTGCGGCTCCTGCACGCGAACGGTGTCGGACTGGAGGCGCTGGGTCGCGCCGACCGCGCGGGGACCGGCACCGTGCCTCCAGGCCGTGCCGTCTGGCGGCAGCTCGCGGAGCACTGGGACGACTTCCTCGGCACCCCCGTCCGCTACTGGTTCGAGACGGAGCTGCACGACGTCTTCGGGCTGACGGAGCAGCCGTCGGCCGCGAACGCGGACGACCAGTACGACCACATCGCCTCGTTGCTGACGACGCCGGCGTTCCGGCCCCGCGCCCTGTTCGACGCCTTCGGCATCGAGGTCCTCGCGACCACCGACGCCCCCACCGCGGACCTCGCCGCACACGCGCGGCTCGCCGCCGACCCCGCCTTCACCGGCCGGGTGCTCCCCACCTTCCGCGCCGACGCGGTCTTCGACCCGTCCCGGTCGGACTGGAGGCACGTGGTCACGTCGATCGGCGAGGCCGCCGGCATCGACACGGGCACCCACGACGGGCTGCTCGCGGCACTCCGCGCGCGTCGCCGCTACTTCATCGAGCACGGTGCGACCGCCACGGACACCGGGGTGCTCGACGCGGGTTCGACGCCACTGTCCGCGACCGAGCGCTCACGGATCCACGCGGCCGCGCTCTCGGGTCCGGAGCGTGTGACCGCCGCCGAGGCCGTCGCGTACCGGCACGACATGCTCTACCGGTGGGCCGAGATGAGCGTCGAGGACGGTCTCGTCATGCAGCTCCACCCCGGGGTGCTCCGGAACCACCACACCCCGACGCTCGAACGGTTCGGGCCGGACACCGGACACGACCTGCCCGCGGTCGGCTCCTTCACCGAGCCGTTGCGGCCGCTCCTGGAGTCGTTCGGCACGGCACCGGGCTTCCACCTCGTGCTGTTCACCGTCGACGAGACCGTGTTCTCGCGGGAGATCGGGCCCCTCGCCGGGTTCTACCCCGCGGTGTACGCCGGGGCTCCCTGGTGGTTCATCGACACCCCGGCGGCGATCGGCCGCTACCGGGCGGCGATCACCGACTCGGCGTCGTTCACCAAGACCTCGGGCTTCATCGACGACACGAGGGCGTACTGCTCGATCCCGGCACGCCACGACATGGCCCGGCGGGCGGACGCGGCCTACCTGGCGTCCCTGGTGGTCTCGCACGAGATCTCCGAGGAGGACGCCGTCCGGACCGCGCGGCGCATCGTGTCCGACATCCCGAGGGCGACGTTCAAGCTCTGAGGGATCCGGGCCCGTCACGCGCGGAGGAGGTCCAGCGAGTGGCGGATCTCCCGCTCAGCGGCGGCGGCGTCGCGGGACCAGTTGCACTCGAGCGAGACCGAGCCGCGGTAGCCGCCCTCGTGCACGGTAGCGAGGAAGTTCCGCCACACGTCGTCGCCACCCTCGGCTCCGAGCGGCAGGCGGTCGCGATCGCTGACGTGCACGTGGCCGATGCGGGCGCCGTGCGCGCGGAGGACGTCGAGCCGTTCGCCGGCGTTCCGGACGTGGAACAGGTCGGCCACGACGTCCACCCCGTCGATCCGGGCGTCGTCGAGGAACGCGACCGTCTCGGCGAAGGTGTTCAGGACGTTCGTCTCCGACCGGCTCAGCGGCTCCACGACGATGCGGAGGTCGTTCGCCGCAGCGACGTCCCGAGTGGTGCGGACCACCTCGGCGAACCGGTCGAGGGCCTCGGCCGCGGACATGCCGGGCGGGGCGGTCCGAGCCGCCCCCGAGCCGAACACGATCTTCGCGCCGGGGTCGGCGACGGACCGGACGATCGGGAGGACGGCCTCGAAGTACCCCCGGACCGCGCCCGGTTCCTCAGTCAGCAGCGGGAGGTCACCGGGGACGAGGATCGCGAACGACGGGAAGCGCTCGCCGTCGTACAGCTCGTTGCGGACCCAACCACCGCCAGCATCGGAGCGGAGCGCGAGGTTGCCCGCGATCGTCGGTTCCACGTGGTCGGCACCGGCACGGCGGACGGCTTCGGTCAGAGGTGCTCCGGCGACGACGCCGTATCCGGTGAACGACATGGGCCCATGCAACTCGGCGGGCCGGCGCGGAGGGGCCGTTGCCACCCGTTGCCACGGAGACCGCCGTCAGTCAGCTTCTTCGACGAACTCGGAGAGCGCTCGGGCAATCTCCGACACGGCGTCGAGGCGCCCCTCGGCGATGGAGACGATGAGCGCGTACGCCTGGTCGTTCGTCGCGGTCAGCCGTCGCCCGTTCACACCGAGGAACACGACGAGGAGCATGAGCCCGACGCGCTTGTTGCCGTCGACGAGAGCATGGTTCCGCACCGCCGAGTGAACGAGCGCCGCGGCTTTCTCCACGATGGTCGGGTAGGCGTCCGCACCGCCGACCGAGGTCGCCGGTCGCGCGACGGCGGCTTCGAGCAGCCCGACGTCTCGGAGGAGGAATCCGTCGCCGAGCGTCCGACGAGCGATGTGCAGCGCTTCGTCGGTCGTGAGGTGGATCACCGACCGAGCCGTTCCAGTGCCTCGGCGTACCGCGGGAGCTCCCGGTCGAGGATGCTGTCGATCAGGTCGCTCCGGCTGTGGTGCTCGATGTACTCACGGATGGCGGCACGGGCGATCTCCTGCATCGAGCGCTCTTCGAGATCGGCACGCTTGCGGAGCGCGCTCGCCTCGTTGTCGTCGAGTCGGAGCGTCATGGCCATGTGATCGATGGTATCACCAGCGATACCGGACGCCACGAGGCTGGTCACGGGCGCCAACCAGGGGTGACGAGGCCGGTCTCGTAGGCGAACACGACGAGTTGCGCGCGGTCGCGGGCGCCGAGCTTGATCATCGCGCGGGAGACGTGGGTCTTCGTCGTCATCGGGCTCACGAAGAGGTGCTCGGCGATCTCGGCGTTCGTCATGCCCACGGCGACGAGCTGCATGACCTGACGCTCGCGTTCGGTGAGGACGTCGAGCTCGGGCGCGAGGGACGACGGCTTCGCGTGGGTGGCGTACGCCTCGACCAGGGAACGGGTGGCCCGCGGCGAGAGCAGCGACTCCCCCGCGACCACGGTCCGGACGGCCCGGAGGAGCTCGGCGGGTTCGGTGTCCTTCACGAGGAAGCCGGCGGCGCCACCGCGGATCGCCTCGAAGACGTAGTCGTCCTCCTCGAAGGTGGTGAGGATGACCACGTGCACGTCGGCGAGGTCGGGGTCGGCCGAGATCCGTTGCGTCGCCGCGAGACCGTCGGTGCCCGGCATCCGGATGTCCATGAGCACGACGTCGGGGTGCTCCCGTCGTGCGACCTCGAGCGCGGCGTCGCCGTCACCGGCCTCGCCCACGACGGTCATCCCCGGTTCGGCGTCGACGAGCGCCCGGAGTCCCGCGCGGACGAGGACCTGGTCGTCGACGAGGAGGACGCGGATCGGCCCGCGAACGGCGACGGTGGTCGGATCAGCGGTCATCGGGGTCCTCCGGTTCGGTGCCGAGCAGCGGGAGTCGAGCGGCGACCCGCCAACCCCCGTCGGTGGTGGGTCCGGCGGTCAGCGTGCCGTCGACGGCGTTCGCACGCTCACGCATCCCGATGATCCCGTTGCCCGTCGATCCCAGCGGCTCGGTCGACGGGGCGTGGGTCGGGTCGGACTGGACGGGGTGGTCCTCGACCTGCAGGTCGACCACGTCCGGCCCGATCGAGACGGTCACGGTGGCTCGGTGCCCGGGGGCGTGCTTCATCACGTTGGTCACGGACTCCTGCACGATGCGGAAGGCGTTCCGGTCGGTGACGCCGTGCACCGTGGCCGGGTCACCGTCGATCGCCAGGCGGACGTCGACGCCGGCGGCTCGTGCGCGCGCCACGAGGTCCGCGACCCGGTCGAGCCCGGCGGTCGGCGTCCGCTCGGCCCCCGCACCGTCCGCCGTGCCGTCGACCGACCGCAGCACGCCGAGGATCGTCCGGAGCTCGACGAGGGCCTCGCGGCTCGAGTCGCGGATGTTGGCGAGGGAGTCCCGGGTCTGGTCCGGCAGGTCGCCCCCGAGGTGGAGGGCGACGCCCGCCTGGAGGTTGATGAGGGACATGCTGTGGGCGACGGAGTCGTGGAGCTCGCGGGCGATCCGGACCCGCTCGTCCGCGGCACGGCGCCGGTCGGCCTCGGCCCGCTGCCGGCGGCGCTCGGCGACCCGTTCGAGTCGGACCCAGGCGAGTTCGGACACCGCGATCGTGACCGTGACCCACGCGATGCACAGCAGCCCGGCACTGAGGTCGAGCACCGAGGACCGTCCGAGTTCGACGTCCGCGGTGGGGAGGACCACGACGGCGAGACCGGCCGCCCCGGCGACCCACCCGCGGTGGCCACGGAGCCAGGCGTTCGCCATCGCCATGGTCAGGGCCGCGACGAAGGGTCCGCGCGGGCTCACGACCAGGGCGTACCCGATCGTGGTGGCGAGGGTGACGACCAGCACCGAGCGGGGCCAGCGCCACCGCCACGGGAGCACGACGACGCCCGCCACGAGCAGCGCGATCGCGAGCGGACCGAGCAGCACCGGTTCGACCGCCCCGCCGAACGCGTGCCGTGCCCACGGCGGCGCGCCGACCGCGCCGGTACCGACCGGCACGGTCGCGAAGCGGGATGCCACGACGGTGCCGACGATCTGCAGGAACGCCACCGGCAGCACGCGGCCGACCCGGGCGAACCGACGGCGGCCGCGCCAGCGGTCGACGGCGGCCACCGGGTCGGTGACGAGTGCGGAGGAGTCCATGCAGCGAGCCTAGGGTCGCGCGGGGTCGCGGACATCGGGCACGAGCACGACCTGTGGACTACTCCCCCGGGAGTACCTCCCTGTCGAGGAGGCAGCGTCCTACGACCGCGGGCGCAGGCGGAAGTGGGGCTCCGTGGCGGACGCGCGCCGCGCCTCCAGGCCGGAGTCTTGGACCGTCGCGACAGCGGCACCGAAACCGACCCAGGAGGTCCTCGTGCTCACCACCACCATGCTCACCGCCGCCACGGCCACCGGCCCCTACTGGCACGGCGGCGGCTTCCCGTTCTTCGTCTTCCCCGCGTTCTTCTTCTTCGCGTTCCTCGTCGTGTTCGTCGTGTTCGGCGTCCTGCGACGGGGCAGCTGGCGGGCGCGGTCGGACGCGCGGTCCGTGCTCGCGGACCGCTTCGCCCGCGGCGACATCGACGCCGACGAGTACCGCTCGCGGCTGTCCGAGCTCAGCCGGAAGTGACCGACAGCGCGGCGAGGATCGTCGCCACCGTGTCGTCGACCGACCCGTCGATCGGCACGGCGACGGCGGCCTCGTCCGGCTGTGGACGCTCCAGGGTGGCGAACTGCGAGTCGAGCAGCGACGACGGCATGTACTCGTGGTGCCGGTGCGACTGCCGCTCGGCGATCAGGTCGTGGGAACCGTCCAGGAACGCGATCACCAGGTCGGGCGCGGAGGCCCGGAGGCGGTCACGGTAGACGCGCTTGAGCGCCGAGTTCGCCATCACGCACCGGCTGCCCGAGGCCTCGACGGACGCGATCCGCGCGGCGCAGGCGTCGAGCCAGGGCCAGCGGTCCTCGTCGGTGAGCGGGATGCCCTGCCGCATCTTCTCCTTGTTCGCGGCCGGGTGCAGGTCGTCGGCGTCGACGAAGACACACGCACCGTCGCGCTCGGCGAGTGCATCGGCGAGGGCATGTCCGATGGTCGACTTGCCGGAGCCGGAGACCCCCATCACGAGCACGGGCGGGAGGACAACGCTCTCGGTCATCCCTCCACAGTATTGGTCGGGAACATGCTCGTCCCCAGTTGCCGTAACACCCGTGCGGTCCCAGGCGCCGGACCGTAGGTTGGTGCCCGAACGGCCGGACGAAGGAGACGACGTGGCAGACAACAACGGACAGGCGAACATCGGCGTGGTCGGTCTGGCGGTGATGGGATCGAACCTCGCGCGGAACCTCGCCTCGCGTGAGGGCAACACGGTCGCGGTGTACAACCGCACCTACGCCCGCACCGAGGAACTGCTGCAGGAGCACGGTGACGCCGGGTTCATCGCGTCCGAGTCGATCGACGACTTCGTCGCGTCCCTGTCGAAGCCCCGCACCGCGATCATCATGGTCCAGGCGGGCAAGGGCACCGACGCCGTCATCGAGCAGCTCGCCGAACGCTTCGAGGACGGCGACATCATCGTCGACGGCGGCAACGCGAACTTCCACGACACCATCCGCCGCGAGCACGACATGCGTGAAAAGGGTCTCAACTTCGTCGGCACCGGCATCTCCGGTGGCGAGGAGGGCGCGCTGAAGGGCCCGTCGATCATGCCCGGCGGGTCGAAGGAGGCGTGGGAGACCCTCGGTCCGATCCTGAAGTCGATCGCCGCGGTCGCCGAGGGCGAACCGTGCGTGACGCACATCGGGACCGACGGTGCCGGCCACTTCGTGAAGATGGTGCACAACGGCATCGAGTACGCCGACATGCAGCTCATCGCCGAGTCCTACGACCTGCTCCGCCGCGTCGGCGGACTCTCCGTCGAGGACCTGGTGAAGGTGTTCGACGAGTGGAACAAGGGCGACCTGGAGTCGTACCTGATCGAGATCACCGGCGAGGTCCTCAAGCAGCGCGACGCCGACTCCGGCAAGCCGCTGGTCGACGTGATCCGCGACGAGGCCGGCTCCAAGGGCACCGGCGTGTGGACCGTGCAGAACGCCGTCGGCCTCGGCATCCCCGTCTCGGGCATCGGCGAAGCGGTGTTCGCCCGCGCGGTGTCCTCGAAGCCGGTGCAGCGCGCAGCCGTGCAGGAAGCATTCCCCGACCGACCCGACATCGCCCAGGTGCCGGACGGGTTCGAGGACGACGTCCGTGCCGCGCTGTACGCGTCGAAGGTCGTCGCGTACGCGCAGGGCTTCGACCTGATCATCGCCGGGGCGAAGGAGTACGGCTGGGACATCAACCTCGGCAACATCGCGAAGATCTGGCGCGGCGGCTGCATCATCCGCGCCCAGTTCCTCAACCGCATCGTCGAGGCGTACGACAAGAACCCCTCGCTCGAGTCGCTGCTCGTCGACCCGTACTTCGCCAACGCCGTGCAGGAGGGCGAGGCCGCCTGGCGTCGCATCGTCGGCATCGCGGCGGCGTCGGGCATCCCGGCGCCGGGGTTCTCGTCGGCGCTGGCGTACTTCGACTCCCTCGCCTCCGACCGGCTTCCTGCCGCGCTCATCCAGGGGCAGCGGGACTTCTTCGGCGCGCACACTTACCAGCGCATCGACAAGGACGGGACCTTCCACACGCTGTGGTCCGACGACGACCGCCGCGAGGTCGAACAGGAACCCTCCACCCACTGACCGCGGCGACAACCGCACCACGGGAAGGCCTCGCCGATCGGCGGGGCCTTCCGCCTCTCCGGCGCGACGGGCACCACGCGCACGTCGGGCACGGCGGGCACGACGGGCACGACGGGCACCACGCGCACGTCGGGCACGACGGGCACGGCCGCTACGCGACGATGCGCTCCCGCGCGAGGTCCGCCACGAGCCGCTCCAGCCGCGGCCCGCGCCCGAGCATCCGCCGCGAACCCGGGGCGGCACGGACGAAGAACGTCGCGACCGCCGTGGTGTCGTCCGGCCGGACGTAGTGCATCGCGATCGCCCAGGACCGCCCGTCGCCGTCGACGTCCTCGAGCCCGACGTGCACCATGCGGCTCCACCGGATCACGAGCAGTCGGGTGGCACGGCGATCCTCGAGTTCCCACAGCGACGCCTCGGTCGCCCCGAACGCCCACGTGACCCGGCGTCCGAGCGAGACCTCGGGCCGGATCGCCTCGATCGAGGCACGGAGTTCCGCGGTCGGCGCCGCGGGGACCAGCCAGACCGTCGGGTCGATGCGGCGGATCGCGAGCGCGAGCGCTTCGTCCTCACGTCGGCGCCGGATCGACTGCCCCCGGACGACCGCCACGGCGATGACGACGATGCCGACGGTGATCGCCACCACCTCGGCGATCCCGAAGAAGGTGAGGTCGGCGTCGGGTGTGGTGGCGACGACGATGATCCGGGCGGTGAGGAGCGCTGCCCACACGCCGACGATGACCCAGCGCAGCACCATCAGTCGTTGTGCCGCGGGCATCGGGTGGTGTCCCCGCCGCCGGGCGCGCCCGAAGCGCGGGACACGGTCGGGACGCCTCAGCACACCCCGATCCTCGCACGCTCCGCTCCGTCCTCGCTGGCCGGGCCCGGTGAACGTGGACCGACCGGCAGTCCACGCGGGCCGACCGGCAGCCCGCGCGCTCCGACAGCAGCCCACGCGCTCCGACGGCAGCCCACGCACCCCGACTGTCAGCCCACGCGCGGAGCCGCGACCTACGCTCGGCCCGTGAGCACCGTCGACGAGTCCGCACCCCGCACCGTCCGCCGACCGACCGTGTTCGCCGCGGCGGCCGGTCTCGTGGCCGCCGGTGCGTTCTTCGCCGCCGCCGAGCTCGGCGCCCTGCTGCTCGGCGGAGCGGGCAGTCCGCTCGTGGCGGTCGGCTCCGCGGTCATCGACCTCGCACCCCCTGGCGCCAAGGACCTGATGGTGCGCCTGTTCGGCACCGGGGACAAGGTGGCGCTGTTCGTCCTGATGGGCGTGCTCGTCGCGGCGATCAGCGCGGGGGCAGGGATCCTCGAGCGGGTGCGGCCACCGTTCGGCGCGCTCGTGTTCGCCGTCGGCGGGGTCCTGTCACTCGTGGCCGTCAGCACGCGGTCCGGGAGCGGGACCTTCGACGGAGCGCCGTCCGTGCTCGGGGTCGCGGCGGCGATCGCCGTGCTGCGGGTCCTCGCCCGGCGGCTCCGCCGGTGGGAGGCAGCGGCCGCCGTCCCGTCCGCCGCACCACGACCGGCATCGGCCGAGCGTCGCGCGTTCCTGGTCTGGGGCGTCACCGCGGCGACGCTCGCGGTGGTGGTGGGCGGTGCCTCCCGGCTGGGGAGCGCCACCATGCAGGCGGCCGCGGCCGCCCGTCGGGCGATCCGTCTGCCCGCCGCTGCGACCACGGCGCCCGCAGTGCCTGCAAGCGCCTCCCTCGACGTCGCCGGGATCACGCCGTACGTGACGCCGAACGCGGACTTCTACCGGATCGACACCGCCCTGCGCGTGCCGTCGATCGACACCGCGGACTGGCGGCTGCGGATCCACGGCGCCGTCGACCACGAGGTCGAGCTGACCTGGGACGACCTCCTCGCGCTGCCGCTCGAGGAGCACCTCGCCACCCTGAGCTGCGTCTCGAACGAGGTCGGCGGCGACCTCATCGGCAACGCGCTCTGGCTGGGCTACCCGATCCGGCACCTGCTCGAACGCGCCGGGCCGCACGCGAGCGCGGACATGGTCCTCTCCCGGAGCATCGACGGCTTCACCGCGGGGACGCCCCTCGACGTCCTGCAGGACGACGGCACCGCGGCGCTGCTGGCGGTCGGGATGAACGGCGAGCCGTTGCCGCCGGAGCACGGCTTCCCGGTCCGGATGGTCGTGCCCGGTCTGTACGGGTACGTCTCGGCGACGAAGTGGGTCACCGAGCTCGAGGTCACCCGCTTCGCGGACGCGCAGGGGTACTGGACGCCGCGCGGCTGGTCGGCGCGGGGACCCGTGAAGCTCGAGTCGCGCATCGACACACCCCGCGACGGCGCCACGGTCGACGCCGGGTCGACGGTCGCGGTCGCCGGTGTCGCGTGGCAGCCGCACACGGGCGTGCGGGCCGTGCAGGTGCGGATCGGCGGTGGGGCGTGGCAGGAGGCGACCCTCGCCGACTCGGTGTCGGCCGACACGTGGCGGCAGTGGGTGTACCGGTGGACGCCGACGAAGGGGTCGCACCGCATCGAGGTCCGCGCGGTGAGCGCCGACGGCGAGGTCCAGACGAGCGTCGAGCGGCCGCCCGCGCCGAACGGCGCCTCGGGCTGGCACAGCGTGGAGGTGCGCGCGTCCTGAGGGCGCGTCGGTCGCGTTGCGGCCGTGCCCGGTCGACGGCCTGGAGGCGCGGCTCGGCTCCCGGGGCACCGTCGCGTCCGTGGGTCGCGGGTCGGACGACGCGCGGCCGACAGGCGCGTCCGGTCGGGCGACGCGCGGCGGTCAGACACGTCGGGTCGGGCGACGCGCGGTGGTCAGGCGCGTCGGGTCGCGACGACGCAGGTGCCGTCGACCTCGTCGTCGCGGACGACCGCGGCGTCGAGGCCGGCGTCCGAGAACACCGCGGCCGAGGTGACCGCCTGCGCCTCCGACACCTCGATGACGACGGAGCCACCCGGCCGGAGCCACTCCCCCGCGCCGCCGGCGATCCGCCGGTGCAGGTCGAGCCCGTCCGCACCGCCGTCGAGCGCCACCCGGTGCTCGTGGTCGCGGGCCTCCGACGGCATCGTGGCGATCGCGGCCGACGGCACGTACGGGGCGTTCACCGCGATGACGTCCACGGCGCCGCGGAACCGGTCCGGCAGCGGCGCGAAGAGGTCCCCGGCGACGACGATGCCACGGTCGCCGATGTTCTCCGCGGCGACGTCGACGGCGTCCGGGTCGATGTCCGCCGCCACCAGGTCGAGCGCTCCGACGCGGGCGAGCAGCGCGACCGAGATCGCCCCGGCGCCGCAGCACAGGTCGACGACCCGGTCGTACCGGTGGAGTCGTCGTGCTGCCTGCTCGACCACGACGGCGGTTCGTGTGCGGGGCACGAAGACGCCGGGCGTCACCCGGATGCGGTGTCCGTCGAACGCCGCCCACCCGAGGACGTACTCCAGCGGCTCCCCGCCGAGCCGCCGCTGCACGAGGCCACGGAGCCGGACGGGGTCGCCGTCGCCGGCCTCGAGCAGGAGATCGGCCTCGTCCTCGGCGAAGACGCTGCCCGCGGCCCGGAGTCGGGCCGCGAGCGCGTCACGCGCGGATGGGGTCAAGCCGCGCCGTCGAACATCGACGTGACGGAGCCGTCGTCGAAGACCTCGTGGATGGCGCGGGCGATGAGCGGAGCGATCGGCAGCACCTCGAGCCGGTCCCAGCGCTTCTCCTCCGGCAGGGGCAGCGTGTCGGTGACGACGACGCGGTCGATGAACTCGCTCTGCAGGAGCTCCGTCGCCGGGTCGGAGAACACGGCGTGGGTCGCGGCGACGACGACACCGGTGGCACCGGCGGCCTTGAGTGCCTCGGCAGCCTTGGCGATCGTGCGGCCGGTGTCGATGAGGTCGTCGACGAGCAGGCACACCCGGCCCGAGACGTCGCCGACGATCTCGTGCACGGACACCTGGTTCGGCACGAGCGGGTCGCGGCGCTTGTGGATGATCGCGAGCGGGGCGCCGAGCTTCTCGGACCAGATGTCGGCGACGCGCACACGACCCATGTCGGGCGACACGACCGTCAGCGTCGAGGGGTCGAGGATCTCCTGGAAGCGCTGCAGCAGCACGGGCATCGCGAACAGGTGGTCGACGGGGCCGTCGAAGAAGCCCTGGATCTGCGCGGCGTGCAGGTCGACGCTCATGATCCGGTGCGCGCCGGCCGCCTTGAAGAGGTCGGCGACGAGACGGGCCGAGATCGGCTCGCGCCCGCGGCCCTTCTTGTCCTGCCGGGCGTAGGGGTAGAACGGCGCGACGACCGTGATGCGCTTCGCCGAGGCCCGCTTCAGGGCGTCGACCATGATGAGCTGCTCCATGAGCCACTCGTTGATCGGCGCGGTGTGCGACTGGATGACGAAGGCGTCACAGCCACGGACCGATTCGTCGAAGCGGGCGTAGAGCTCCCCGTTCGCGAAGGTGCGGGCATCGGTCGGGACGAGCTCGACACCGAGTTCCTCGGCGATCTCGGCCGAGAGCGCCGGGTGTGCTCGTCCGGAGACGAGGACGAGTCGTTTCTGGCCGGTCGTTTTGATTCCGGACAAGTGCGGTGCTCACTCCCTGACCCCGCAGGGCCGTGTCGATCGGCCCGAGAGCCGTCAGTTCTGTTCGCCGTTCGCGCGCCGAGCCGCCTCGGCCGCCGGAGTGCCGGGTCGGTGTTCCTCGACCCATCCGTCGGTGTTGCGCTGTGGGGCGTAGCTGAT
>Ga0153989_1000077_pt1 | contig 23799 bp, 11 predicted proteins | sample TSNC073MetaG_FD_104701 | JGI IMG/M metagenome (GOLD analysis project Ga0153989, IMG submission 104701) | Attine ant fungus gardens microbial communities from North Carolina, USA - TSNC073 MetaG | ecosystem: Host-associated > Fungi > Mycelium > Unclassified | place: USA: North Carolina, Jones... | reverse complement strand
TTTCCTAATGCTGCTTTTATCTCTTCCTGGATTTTCTTTATTTTTTCCACAAACTTCTCTGCTGCCTTGAACTTCCCCTTTTTTCTTCCTTCAAATCCCATTTGTGGATCCTGACCATAGGTTACCTTGAAGGGGAACACTTTTGTAGCTGAATGAAACTAGTCTAGCCATTGCTCCTATCTATAATCAATAAAGACCCTCAGATATTGCTCTAACTCCTGATTGATCCTTTTTGTTTGCCCATCTATTTGAGGGTGATAGGCTATTGCCAGCTTTGTCTAGATTCCTAACTGTAAGGGCCACCAGAGTGGAATGGACTCTAGAAGAATCCTTAGTGATATCAGACTCCTAAGTTATATTACAACTCATCTCCAGGAGAATTCTTAGAGTTTAGGATAAGGCTCCTGGGGGTGTACTCTATACTATATATATTACTATAGTTTGTCCATCCCTGATCCTACAGTCCCACCAGTCAGGGTTAGAAGTTGCTGAGTTGAGCTAGAGGCAATTAAATATTATATAGTAATATTTAGTTAGATATAGGGTTGCTCTAGAAGGTTGGTCTAGTGTTCCAGAGGTGGCATTGGTAGGGTCCCTTTATACTAACAGCTTGTTTAATTCCCTTATCATTTCCACTGCAAACTGTACTTCTTTATCCAATATGATACTTTCTGGAAGACCATACAATTTCCAGACATGATCTCTGAATAACCTAGTGAGTTCTTCTGCCAATGTTTTCTTTGTAGTTGCTATAAAATGTACTATTTTACTGAATCAATCACAAATTACTAGAATTATATTATAACTCTAAACTAAAGGTAGTTTAGTAATAAAGTCTACTAAAATATGACTATAGTTTCTCTGGAATTACATTGGGCATTAGTTTTCCTACTAGAGCTTCACTTCTATTCTTGTCATGACTTAGCAAAATGGCTAAGTCATTATTTTATTTTACTTCCTTTTTTTTTTTCTTACCTAGATCTACTATACAAGAAAAAAGTGTAAAAAAGTGTTATATGACAATGTTGCATATCACAAGATCATGTCACATAAATGATGTCATATGATAAGTATAGGAAAGTAGTGCACAGACCATATAGTAATTATATAAGTAGTATACAAAATCAAATGGAAACTCTATGGAGTTCTTCTTGTCAACTTAGACTTGAAGTATAATTAAGTCATCTTAGGCCAAGTTGCTATAATTCTTGTAAAATTGACAAGTATTGTATCCATCCATATATTTTTCCACTTCCTTCATAACTTCTGGCTACCAATAGTTCCTTGTTACTAGTTCTATTGTCTTTTATTTTCTCTTACGTCCTTCTACTAGTATATTGTAATATAGCCATATTACCTCCCCCCTCAATTCCCCTTCCAGTATATAAATTTGCCCCTCCTTCATAACTACTCTCTCTTCTATTATCTACTCTTTGTTCCTCAATGTTTTCATCTCTGCTTTTTTTAGTTTCTCTACCATCTTAACTACTCTCTCATTCTCTTTCTATGTCTTTCTAATCCTATCTCTTAGGTTGTCTTCTTCTACCAGTGTTTTTGTTCTCTTTATCCATTCTAGCTTTATCAATGTTTGGTCCTTATTATTATTCTCTATTCTCTTTTGCCAATCTGGTCTCTATAAAGAAACCCTACCAATACCACCTCTGAAACTCTAGACTCATAGTCTGGAGTAATCCTGTACTTAATTAAATATTACTATATAATATTTAATTCCCTTTAGCTTAACTCAGAGACCTCTAACTCTAACTAACAGAACTATAGGATCAGGGACACCTCAGTAGTAGGAGTATATATATTATAGAAGTATACCCCAGATGTCATAATATAGCTAAACAGCTAAGTCATTATTTATATTTCTTTTCTTTTTCTTTTCATTTAATTAGAAAATCAACAGATGTACAAGAAGGAATGACTTAAAAGAGATATATGGAACTTTATAAATAAAAGTAAATACAGAATATATATAAGTAGTATATGTAATTGAATAGAAACTCTATTGAGTTCTTCTTGTCAACTCAGACTAGGAGTAGTTCTAAGGTACTACAGTTTAAGTTCTTACACCAGAAGTCTTATTCTAATCTCTAAGGATTCTTCTAAAGTTTGTTCTGCTCTGGTCATCCTTATAGTCTTCTACTCAACCTATCTGCTTTCTCCATACTTTTTCCTAGGATATATTTCAAGGTAAAGTCAAATCATAATAGGTATAATGCCTATCTGGCTTGTCTTCAATTTAACTTTTAGCTAGTTATAAAGTACTGGAGGTTTTTGTAATCTGTCCAGATTTTAAACTTTACTTTTGCTCTTTTTAGGTAGTGTCTCTATACTTCTAAGCATCAAATTACTGCTAGCATCTCTTTGTCATAGATTTCATAATTTTACTAAGTTGTATTCAGTAATTTAGAAATAAAGATAGCTGGTCTCTACTTTTTATCCCTATACTTTACTGATAGTATTCTCTCTGTTGTATAGTCTGAGACATTTGCCTCTACTCTCATCTTCTTATCTAAATCAGGAATGGCTAAGACTGGTTTAGTTGTGAATATTTTCTTTAGTTTTTTGAATACTTCCTTCTACTTCTTTCTCCACCTCTACTTCTTTTCCTTTTTAACCAGTAAATGTAATGGAGCTGTAATTCTAGCAAAGTCCTTGATAAATTACCTATAGTAATTGGCAAGTCCTAGGAAATTTTGTACTTTCTTTACATTTTTTGGTACTAGTCAGCTCAGGACTCTGTTTACTTTCTTCTTCTGTATTTTTATCCCTTGAGGCCCAATTACTATATCTAGGAATTCTACCTCTTTGACTTTCCACTGATATTTTTCTGGTTTAACAAACAGATTGTTCTTCTCCAGTCTCTTTAACACTTCCTCAACCAATTTATTGTACTTTTCCTTAGTATCTGTGGTAACTATTATGTTGTTAATGAATATTGCTGTATTTTCTTGATTGATCATATCTTGGAATAGATTGTGTAAGAGAAACACTCAGAGATGGTCACTCAATAAGCTAGAAGAAGGTCCTGGAAGCTAGTGTAATATTTGAGTAAAGATAGATCTATCTATTGTCACAAACTTCATTCAGACCATAACTCTAGGAATACTTGACCAATTTCAATGATATAAATTGCCACTAAAAGCCCTTAAGAAGACCTTTCAAATGGTACCAAAATCGTCTCAAAGAAATCAGTATTTACAGAGTTATCAGCAGATCAGTCTATGATCACCAAGTCACCAGACACTAAATTGCCAATATCTCAGGAACTGCTTAATGTAATCGTTCTCTTCAATGACCATTGTGAATCTCTCTTCAATATGCTTCTTTCAGCTATAAATAGATCCTGAGGCGATAAGATCCCATGGAGATACAAGGTCCTCAATATTTGTATATAATACTGATCTTTATTTATAGATTATCATCTGTTCTTGAATAGAACAAAGGACTGTCCTAAAATGGTTAGATTATCTCTATTTCAAGAACAATAACACTCCTATATGTAAAACAATAGGTAGTGATCATATGGTAGGCTGTCCTAGTATACAGACTACCACAATTATGTATTTAGGGACTGTATGTCTGAGGATAAACCTTAGACTTAACAACATCTTTTGCTACTGTCTAAACTTCACTTTTTTGAGCCTTTTAATTATCAAATTATCAACTCACAAATCAGTAAGTGGCCATTTGTGATATTCTGGATACAATACACTATACAAATTATTGGAGACTAATCAGGAGCTCACTGTTCTCTATTTTCTTTTGCCAACTCTTGTAGTATTTCTACTATCTTCTCTTTTCTTCTCTTTCTCTGCCAACAATTTTTGGCCATATAGCTCTATTTTCTACAAACAAAACATATCCTATCCTTTCCTCTTCCTCTATTGATATCTATTGTGTTGAGGTCTCTTTCTAGCTTCTATTTTCCCTAGTTGCTCTATGCTTCTCCTTTGAAGTTCTAATCTCTTGCTCTTTACACAATCTATTCTCTTCTTTCTCTATATAATCCTCCTCCTAAGCCTTCTCTAGGCTATGCATTTTCCTGTAGGTATGCTATATATCTTTCTAGTATTTTTTTCTCTACTCTATATTGTTTCTAATTTCTATCTAATTTTACTGCTCTCTTCTGCCACTCTTTTATTATACAAGAGAGGCTTTCTACTTTTGCCAATTTTCTTCTAATTGTCTCATTTAGCCCTCTTTTAAATTTCTCAATGAGAGGTCATCCCTTATAGTCATTTCCTTTTGTTATCTTTTTAAATTCTTGAACATACTCATCATACATCCTTTCTCCCTACTCCATTGTTCTTAACTGCTTTACTTTCTGTTCTTCTTCCACAGTCTTCCCAAACTCATTCCTTATCTTTTTAAAAACAACTCCTTTACTGTTTCTATCTCTGATTCTCCCTTTGACAATTCATTTAACAGATTATCCTTTCATACCTCCATTACCCCTCCTTGCACATAAGATAATACCCAGGCCATCTTTGTTGATTCTGACTCTTCCATTATCTTTATACTCAGATACTGTTATGCTCTAGTAACCTCCTATAATACTATATACTCTGCCAAATACTTATCTCAGCAACTCTCTTCCTTGGACTTAATCTTGGCTATGCATTATAGCTAAGTATTAGTTAGTATGACTTATTCTCTGTGATTAGTCTTTATATAAGCAGCTAGTTTAGTAAGCTTCTCCTTAGCTTTGTTATCTACTAAGTCTGCTCCTCTCTACCTTAGGGCTACTATCTTTTTCCTCTCTGGAGTAATATCAATATATCCTGACTCCAAGTGGGTTAGCACAGAGGGAGATACAATGAGAAATTGAAGTCATACCTACCCAATATTCCAGAGCCCAACTTGACAAATACAATTAAGCCATATTAATAAATATACTCACTTCCTCTATCCTTCCACTAAAGAAGGGAGGTTTTTCTATTTCTACTCTAGCTCTTCTATTTTGTTGTAGTAAAGTAGTCATCTGCTGCTATAGGCCAGCAATTAGGGTAAGAAGTTGCTCTTCTCAAGTGAGGGAAGGAAATTGTGGTACAGAAGCAGTAGATTGCTATTGTTGTTGTTGTTGGTGAGACATATATAGTAGTGGTGGTAATAGTAACAGTGATAATGATAGTAATAGTAATTTCTTATATAAGAAAGAGTGGTCTTCTTTGTTTGAACTTATGACTAGCTACTAGCTAGAAGAGTAAAACAATATTATTCCTAAGAAAGAAATCTTTAAGCTAGATGGGCCTTTAAGAAATTACTATTGTTCTTCTGTGTAGACTGATCATAATGAACTAGTAGCATAGAGTTAATAGTAAAAAACTATATACAAGTCTACTCAATATAGAGGTTAGGTCTTAGATAGGGACACAAGTTTTATCCAGGCCTTTTACTTACTGTTTCTAACTAACAGTAAAGTCCCCTTTATAGCTAGGGTATTATGAAATGATCTTTAAAAAAAAACTGTTTTCTACACATTTATTAATCTAATAGGAAATATCTAAAAGTATAATACAGGAAAGATATAAATAGCATGGGAAGGATTATGTAAGATATGTATAATTATTAATAAGAGTCATGTGATCATAGTAGACAAGCACATAGACTAACAGACATTTGTATAAGTAGCTAGAACAATCTAATAGAGAATTTTATTAAGTTTTTCTTAAACAACCATCTTGGTTGAGCCTAAGTCTTCATGGCCTTGCTGTAAAGACAACAACAAATGATCAGCCAGAAGTTACACCAAAGAGCTTAATAAAGGTTCTAGAAGCTAGAGTAATATTTAAGTAAAAGTAAATCTATTAATACAAGCTCTTATATATACCACAAAGGATGGTCTGTGTACAGTCATATGAGCTACAGTCCAATAATAGCACTTTCTAATTTAGATAAATAGAATAATTGGAGTGACATACAAACTGAGAGGTAAGGAAATAAATAGATAGGTATTATAAGATAAGATAAGCTAGATAAGTACAAACCTGGTACTTAGCTAAGCTCTATCCTAGGGTGACAGCTATCCTCCTACACTTGTACTATCATAGGGTCCACTTTCCAAAAAGCTTCCAAATATTGTACTTGTTAGTAAAAATAATAAGAGAGTAAGTAAAAAGTGTAGTATCAAAGCTATAAGATACAGGGTTAACAATAGGTATTGAGTTCTTGTATTAGTGCAAGGTTGTGAAGACTTAAAGCTCAACCAAAGTAGTTGTTCAAAAAGAACTTGATAAAGTTTTCTGTTAAATTGCTCTAATCACTTATATAAATATTTATTGGTCTGTATATCTGTTTTTCACAATCACATGACACTTACTAATAACTATATATATTTTATATAATATTTTCATACTATTTATATCTTTCCCACATTATATTCCTGGATATTTCCCATCAGATTAATAAATATATAGAAAATAGTTTCTTTTTTAGGAACTGTCTTATAACAATCTGGCTCTGAATGTTCTTTCTGAGTCTTCTTTAGAATTTCACCACTAAGGTCCAGGGATCTATAACCAGTATTAGAAGCCAAAGTCTGGAACCTATTTAGGTAGTTATCTACTATCTAGTTCCCTTGATAGTAGGACACACTCTCTAAGATATTGATTGCATTAGCTTTTATGTTGATTAGAAAGAACTGAGTTTGGAATTGTTGCTCAAACTCAGCCTAGATCTGAATAGAAAGTTTGTGGGTATTTGCTTTATATCTAAAGACATTTTTGGATCACTTGGTAGTCTAACCTTTTTTAAAGAATATGAGGGCCCAAAGTATCTTTTTCTCTTTGTAGCTAAACTACTCTAGGACCAGACATATATAAAGAAGGCAGGAGTTGAGAAAGGCTTAACTAGTACTCTAGTCTCTATGAAAGTCTGGTGGAGATGAGAGCTTTATAAGAGGACTCTGCTAATACTATTCCTGGAATACTAGATGGACTTTCTAGAGTGATCCTATATCCAATTAAATATTACTATATAATATTTAATTATTCTTAGCTTGACTTGGCAATTCCTAACCCTAGTAGATAGAACTATAGAATCAGAGATGAACAAACTGTAATAGTATATATAGTATAAAGTATATCCCAGAAGCCTTATTCTAAACTCTAAGGATTTTTCTAGAGGTGAGTTATAATACAACTTAAGAGTATAATATCAACTAAGAATTTTCCTGGAGTCTACTCTACTCCAGTTGCTCTTATACCTAGAGTATACTCTACAGTATATATATTTCTATAGCTGAAATATCCCTGATCCTATAGTTCTGTCAGTCAGGGTTAGGAATCTCCAAGTCAAGCTAAGGGAAATTAAATATTATATAGTAATATTTAATCAGAGATAGAATTACTCCAGAATATAAGTCTAGTGTTTCAGGAATGGTATTAGAGCATAGAGAAATTACAGCACCTCTTACTATACTTACCATACTCTATCACAAACATGTCACAAATATATCACAACTATGTCATATTGCAATAATATCATCAACAATTGATATTATCTCTTACTCTACTATATATTGTAGTTACTATATGTTATATCAAGGATTACTCTAAGGTTATTAAAATGTTTAGAAAGAGGATAGACATATATATTAACATGGAGATAAAAACAAAATGGAAATAAGTGAGGGTAATAAGTTAGAGCAGTTGTTAAACAAGAATAAGTTTGTATATTTTTATATAAATCTTATCTAAGTTACTTTCTTTTATACTTGAGAACATATTTAGTAAAATTATAGTATAGTGGCTGGCTGTGTTCTGTTAGGAAACATGCTATCAAAATATAGAGAAATCTAGATAAATACATAACTTTGACCTAAGATAATATAATAACAAAGCTTGAGATTTCTATAACTCAAAAATCAATCTTTACTAAAAGATTCTAGTTGTATAATACTGAGTTTTATTAGAATTTATGTCATACAAGAATTTATGATATTATTATGTGATAAAATGCAATATAGTAAAAGTGTAGTAGAAGTACAGTAGAATATTAATAGAGTATCACTTTCATAAATTAGTAACATATATACAGTTCAAGAAACATGTTAGAAATCTTACCAATGTACTGAAATCACTGTTTGTTTGTTTCTATTGCAAGTTTAGTGTTTCTTTTAACTATATAAAGTGATTAACCAAGAAACTGAAAATATTGTGATTACTTTTGGGAAGTATTTGCCACTTTTTGTCTCTTTTATTTGAGCATTCCCAAATACAGCCAATTTATTGTAAAAAGACAACTACACAAGTGCCAATAATGTACTATCCTTTTTTGTAAGAGAAATTTGAAAGTTGTAATTATACTTATAACTGAAATAATAGGAGAAAAAGCTGCAAAAATGATTTTTTATTAGGATAGCATTGGCTTTAGAATATAGTATATTTGGAAAGATATCATTACAAACTACATAAATTTATTGATTTTTCTACTTTCAATAGTGAAAAGTCTACAAAATAACAAAATAGCCAGAAATTGAATAAAACTTGAAAGAAATTACTACTAGTATTAAGTATAACAGAGAGTTATCTATAAAAAGCAATGATCAATAAAATAGAATATAAATAAATAACTAGAAATGTTTATATACCTAAGGCATAGGTGGTACACCTCTGGAAGATATCTAGTATGTTCTTAAAGTGGCCATTGTATACTCAAAAGAAATAACAGATGATATATTGATTATCTGTAAAGTAGGAAAATCAGTAGAAATATGGAAATAATTATGAAAAAAATGAATATACCTTAGGTATAACAGAAATGCCTCTATAGGATACCTAGCATATTCCTGGAGTGCCTGTTGAATATTTGAAGGAAAGGAGAACAGATGGTATATGGATTGTCTTAAAAGCTATAAAATAAGTAAGAATACATAGAAAATGAGGAAAAAGCATAAACATATATTGGACATAACTGTTCTTGCATGTTTCTGGGGTGTTCTTTGAATATTTGAAGGAGAGGGAGACAAGATAGTATATTAGTTACCTATAAAGTACAAGAAATAAGTAGAAATACATACATAATGAGGAAAAAAATGAACATACCTTGGACACAATAGAAATACCTCCATGAGATACCTGGAATGTCTCTGAGATATTCTTAAAATTTTTGATAGGGAGAAAAAACAAACAGCATATAGATTGTTTATAAAACTAAAAAATGAGGAAAATAGACAGAAAACTGATTGAAAAATTCACACACTTTTTGCACAGTGTTAATGCCTCTAGGGGACATCTAGCATGTCCCTAGGGTACTCTCCAAATGTTCAATGGAAAGAAAAGGCAAACAGTACATAGTAAGCTATAAAGGTAGAAAATCAGTAAAAATACATGGAAAATCAATGAAAAGGATTCACATACTTTGGGCATCAAGGTAGCATCTCCAGAAGATGTCTGGTATGTTCCTAGCATATTTTTCAAGTGTTTGACAAAGAAGAAAGGCAAATAGTGCATGGTGACTTGTAAAGGTCAAAAATCAGTAAAAATATATAGAGAATTAATTTAAAAAAATGTATATGCAGTGGTCATAATGTACACACCTCTAGGGGACATCTAGTACATTCCTGAGGTGTTCTCTGAATGTTCAATAGAGAGGGAAGACAAATGGTATGTAGTAATATGTAAAGGTCAAAAATTAGCAAAAATACATGTAAAATTGATAAAAAGAATAAATATATGGTGGTCATGATGTACACACCTCTAGGGCATGTCTGATATGTCCCTGAGGTGTTCTCCAAATATCCAATGGGAAGAGAAGACAAACAGCATATAGTGATCTATAAAGGTAGAAAATTAGTAAAAATACACAGAAAATTAATAAAAAAATTTACACACCTTGTGTATAGAGGTAACACCTCCAGTAAACATCTGGTATGTCCCTAGTGTGTCCTTCAAATATTCAACAGAGGGAAAGAACAGATAATACATCAGTTGTCTATAAAGATAGAAAATAAGAAGAATAACTAGAAAATTGTTAAAAAAACAATACATACACCTTGGACATAGTGCAAATACCTCTAGCAAACATACAACATGTCCCTAAAGCATCTGTTGCATGTTTGAGGGAGAGGGAGGGTAGATAACACATTAGTTATCTACAAAGAACAAGAAATAAGTAAAAAATTACAGATAATTTGAAAAAAAGATTACATATCTTGAAAATGACTAGTATATCTCCAAAAGATAGTTTTCATGTCCCTGGAGTACCTAGCATAAGTGTAAAGAGAAAGAAGGGTAGATAATAAATTATGTCCTAATAAACAGCAATAGAATATTAGCATTAATATAGTTGCCTTACTGGGATACTACATCAAACATCAAAAATATATATCAAAACCTCATAAAATGCCACTTTATTGTATATTTTATTCTTTAGCCTTATTGTAGATGTAAAATATACATCTAAAGCTATATAAATAAGACTTATAGTATAACTATTGAATTAAGTTAATTTCAGAACTGAGTTGTCTTTTATTCAGGATAAACAAAGAAAACTCAACAAAGTTCCTCTTAGATTTGGGCTACTACTTATACCTTTTATATATGGTTTGTGCTACTAACCTTAACCTACTAATAATCTAATGGAATTTACTAGAATATTCCTTGATATGTGATCTATGTAATATAACTGATCATGTGACCAATTTATTATAGGATATAATGGATTGTGACAAATGTGACAGGTCATGTGATCCTGATCATGTGACTCCCCTGTTATCTAATTAAAAGAAAAGAAAAGTAAAAGATAAAGAATTAAAGAAATAAAAAGTTATTATGGCCAAGACAGCTCATAACAAGACTAACTATCTAGGTACCTCTATCTCTAGTCTCTCAAAGACATTTTTTCTAAAGAATAATACATAGCAATATCTATCTCTACTCTCCCATTCATGAACACTATGAAATAGAAGATTCCTACAAAAATATATTATAGTACCTAGATTATACTAAAGTGTTGTTTCAAATTTAGGCAAGTAAAAAATAGCTAACTGATATGATCCAAAGATAACAACCTGATCATACCAAGAATAGATCCCAAAGTGATCTCTATGCTCTCTAGATGTTCTGTTTGTAATAGGAGATAATCCTGAGTAAACTATAGACTATAGAGAAGCATATCTTTCAGTAATTGGATCTGCTTTTAATTTTTTCATGACTTGATAAGCAATATCATAAAGTATTGGATAAGTAAGAGAAAGAATATTGTCTATGAACTTGAGAGGGTCAGTAATTTTCTGAAGCCAGCTCTGGACCCCTTTATTTATATTATAATGCATTGAGGATAAGAGAATGATTTTGGCCTTAAGATCTTTCTTCAAAGATATAAGTAACTGATTTTGACAAAAATACAAGATAAATCATATCTCATGTCCCAAAGGAAACTAGCCTAGAGAAAATATTTTTATACTATTCACAACTCCAGACCTAGAGCTCTAATAAATATCTGGATATTCTTTTTTCAATTTTTCCTACCAGTAATAAGTGAATGAGAGAAAAAAGAATCTAGATCCTTTTGAGCAGTGGTTAATGTTCTCTACAAGATAAATATTAGAATAATTATACAAAAAGAGATATTAGCTTATACAATGATCTTTTAGTAGTATCTTTAGTAGATACCACAATAGAATATGGCCCTTATTGTCTATAATGGTATATAAATAACTTATATATCCTAAGTTAGCCTTTTTGAGAACATAGTAAAAATAAGTAAAAAATACTCACATAGAAAATATAAAGCGTTAGTTGATATATTTACAATTAAGTTTTAGTCTTTTGCTTTTGGTTTTCTTTTTCTATTTTGTGGTCTAGAATATTGTAGCAACTTAGCCTGAGATGACTTAATCATCCTCCAAGTCTAAGTTAACAAAGAAAACTCAATGGAGTTTTTATTGGATTTTGTATACTACTTATACAACTACTATATGGTCTGTGCACTACTCTCCCATACTCATCATATGACTCTATCATGTGATATAATGTGTGACATTAGTCATGTAACACTTTCTCACACTTCTTCCTTATATAGTAAGTCTAAATAAGAAAAGAAAAGAAATATAAATAATGACTTAGCTGTTTTGCCAAGTCATAACAGATATTCAATATATTCATATTTATAGAGAGGTTAGTGTAAAATTCATAGAAGAATATATTGAAAGAGTATTAATATTTTTTGATTCTTTATTAGGCTTAATTTTTTTTATATTTTGATTCTGAGCTTTTGAATATTATTAGTATTTTTATATTTGTTCTATTTAGTTCATATACAAGTATTAGATTTTTTAGAAAATTTTTGTGGTGAAGTTAAAAATATGAAAAGTTAAAAATAAGTTAGTTATATATTTAATAATACTACTTTACATTAGTAGTTTGCTGATTATCTAATCTTGTCATTAGTAAATAAATTTTTATAAGTTTAGAGCTATGGGTTATACCAAATATACTAGACTCTCAAATATAAATGTTACTCCCAAAAAGTCAGTATATACCAGGAAAATTATAGGAATTAGATTGAATATACAATAGAGTGGTATTTTATAAAGTTTTGATATATATTTTTGATATTTAATGCAGTGTCCCAGTAAGACAACTATATTAATGCTAATACTTTGTTGCTGTTTATTAGGACATAATCTATTATCAACTCTCTTTTCTCTTTATACTTATGCTAGGTACTCTAGGAATATAAAAATTGTCTTTTGGAGATATACTAGTTATTTCCAAGATATGTAATCTTTTTTTCAAATTATCTGTAATTTTTTACTTATTTTTTGTTTTTTGTAGATAATATAAGGGAATGAGTCTTAGTCATACTAGGAAAGCTTAGTAATACATTGATATGAGTAAGTAGTATCTAGTTTGTCCTATAATCTGTATAGTCATTTTCTATATAAATCCTTCTCTTTTGTTTTCATTGTTCTATTAGTACTAAATAGCCTTATAAGATAATATAGTTATTAATGTATCTGTTATGTGTTCCCTTGGCAATGTGCATATACTGGCTAGTATAGAATTTAGTGTCTGGTGTTATTGATAGACAGTGAATGTCCTTAGTAATCACCCTAGGTAGATGTTCAAGAAAAACTCATTGAAGTTCTTTGTTAGATTGGACTTCTACTTATACTACTTTTTTACAGTGGCTGTACTATTAGTCCATAATTATATGTTCTTCCAGAATGTTCTGTGATCATTTGACCTTGTCATGTGACCTTAGTTCCCACACTATTTATATCTCAACCCTATTGTACATCTTGAGGTTTTGGATCAAGTGTTCAAATACTCAGGAAACTATTCCCCTTTTGGGGCTCTTATAATATGGTCTCTTCTTCAAGTTTCCTCATCTCAAGGAATTTTTCCATTGATTCCAGTTCTCATCCCACCTCTTTTCCCTTTCTTTTTTGTACCTCTTTTTTCCCTAGCCATATAACAATTTTGCCATGAACTTCCTTAGTAATTTCTGACTAAATTCCTTCTTTTCTTCTTTTAGCTCTTATTGCCTTAGTTCCTCAACTTCTTCTCCATACTTCCTCTCAAACTCTTCTACCAACTCTTTTACATTTTCCAAGTTTTTTCTATTCTCCCAAGTATTTTCTTCTGCTGTGTATCCCTTCCACCTTACCAGAAACTTTTCCTTTCCTCTAATTATTCTTTTGTTTAAGATTTTTTCTATCTCGAATTCCTCCTGTTCTTTAATAATGAGCAGTTTTGGCAGTATCTTCTTTTGTCCCTCTACCTGTAGTTTATAGAGCCATACTCTACTTATGTTAACTACAGAGTATATTTTAATAGACTTAGATAGTTCTAATTCTATCACGTTACTAGAGACAATTCCCTTGACTTTGTAAAGGCCCACAAAACACTCTGTTAACTTCTCTGATCTTCTCCCTTTCATCTGCCATTTTAAGTCCTTTGTACTTAGCAGTACTAAGTCCCTTACCCTGTATTCCTCTCCCTCCCCTTGCTTTTTGTTTACAAACTTCTTCATTTCCTCCTGTGCTTTTTCTAGTGCTGCTTTTGCTTCCTCCTGTATTTTCTTCATTCTTTCTACAAATTTTCCTGCCACTCCGTACTTCCCTTTTTTTCTCCCCTCAAATTCCATCCTTGGATCTTGACCATAGTTTGCTTTGAATGGTGATATTTTTGTTGCCATGTGATTTTTGTTATTGTATGTGAACTCTACCATTCCTAACCAATCTGGCCACTACTCTTGTCTATAGTCAATAAAGATCCTTAGGTATTGTTCTAACTTCTGGTTTATTCTTTCTGTCTGCCTATCTATTTGAGGGTGATAGGCTATCAAGAGTTTTGTCTGGATTCCCAACAAGTTATCTAGCTCCCTCATTATTCCCACCACAAATTGCACTCCTCTATTTGATATAATGCTTTCTGGAAGCCCATGCAACTTCCATACATGATCTCGAAACAACTTTGCAAGTCTTTCTGCTGACATTTTCTCTGTTATTGCTATAAAATATGCCATTTTACTGAAGTGGTTGCATACTACTAAGATAGTATCATATTCCTGGGCTAATAGCAGTTTGGTGATAAAATCTATTGAGATATGGCTCTATGGTTTTTCTGGGATTGCATTGGGTATTAGCTTTTCCACTGGTGCTTTGCTTTGATTCTTGTATCTTTGACAAGCATTGTATCCATCCACATATCTTCCCACCTCCTTTGTTACTCCTGGCCACCAGTAATTCCTGGTGACCAATTCTATCGTCTTTTATCTCCCTCCATGCCCTCCTACTAGGGTGTTGTGGTATAATCATATTATTTTCCCCCTGAGTTCTTCTTCTGGCATGTATATCTTTCTCTCTTTCATTACTATCCTATTTTCTATTTTCCATTCTTCATCTTTCAATGTCTTTATCCCTGCCTTCTTCATCTCTTCTACTGCTTTTACTATCTTTTTATCCTCTTCCTGTGTACTTTTGATTCTTTCCTTTAAGTTTCCTTTCTCTATTATTGTTTCTGCTCCCTTAACCTATTCTGGCTTTATTAACTTCTGGTCCTCATTATTCTTTTCTACTCTCTTCTGCCAGTCTAGTCTTTTGCTTAATCTGTTTGCCTTCCCCATGCTCTTTCCTAGAATATATTTTAATGTAAAATTAAATCGTGATAGATATAAGGCCCATCTTGCTTATCTCTAGTTTAATTTTTGGCTCATCATAAAATACTGGAGATTCTTATGGTCTGTCCAGATTTCAAATTCAAGTTTCGCTCCCTCCAAATAGTGCCTTCATGCTTCTAGATACCTAATAACTACCAGCATCTCTTTATCATGAATTTCATAGTTTTGTTCCATGGTATTCAATGACTTAGAGATAAAGGTCACTAGCCTTCACTTCCCATCCTCATACTTCATTGACAACACTCCCCCTGTTGCATAGTCTGAGGCATCTGCTTCCACTCTCATCTCTCTATCAATTTCTGGGATAGCTAGGATGGGTTCTGTAGTGAATACTGTTTTAAGTCTCTCAAACGCTTTCTCCTGTTCCTTTTCCCACTTCCATTTCTACTCCTTCCTAACTAGCATATGTAGCAGTACTACTATTCTAGCAAAGTCTTTTATGAACCTCCTGTAGTAGTTGGTGAGACCCAGGAACTTTTGTACTTCTTTGACATTTCAAGGTACTGGCCGGTTCAGGACTCTCTCTACTTTCTCTTTCTGCATCTCTACTCTCTTTGGCCCAATTACTACTTCCAGGAACTCCACTTTTTTTACTTTCCACTTGCACTTTTCTAGCTTTACAAACAGGTCATTCTCCTCTAGTCTTTTTAATACCTTTTCCATCAGCTCATTGTACCTCTCCTCTATATCCATGGCTACTAAGATATTGTCAATAAATGTTGCTATATCTCCTTGGTTTATGAGATTGTGGAATAGATCATTCATTATTGTTTGGAAGGTAGCAGGGGAGTTCGTTAACCCAAAATACATGACTATGGGTTCATAAGCCCCAATATGCATTGTAAACGCTGCCTTCTATTTGTCTCCCTCTTTGATTCTGACGTCATTGTATCCACACCTCAGGTCCAGCTTCATAAACACCTTCCTTTTTCCTACTCCATCCAGTATGTCTGCAATAAGGGGTAAAGGATACCCATTCTTTATCATCTACTGATTTATGTATTGATAGTCCTGCACCATTCTCTATGTGCCATTTTTTTTACTACAAAGTGTACTGGTGACATTTGGGGCAACTTGGAAGGTCGGATGTATCCTTTCCTTAACTGATCTTCCACAAATGCCTGCACTTCTTCCCTTTTCTCCCTTGACAATGAGTATACCTTTCTCTTTTTCAGCGTGAACTCTTCTTTCAATTCTATAGCATGGTCCCAGGTCTTTCACACTGGCATTCTCTCCAACTCCTTTTTTCCAAATACCTTCTTTTACTTCCAAAACCTTTTGGATACCAATTTTTTTAACATTTCTTTGTTCTTGTCCTTTTTCATCTTTTTTACTTCCTTCTTTTTCTCTTCTTGCTTTTTCCTTTCACATATAGGTGGGTAATGTGTCATTTTTACTTCTCCTTTTTCCCAATCTATCTCTGGGTTATGGACTATTAGCCATGGTATTCCCAGTATTACCTCTGTTTTCTCTAAATTACATATATCCATTCTTGCCCTTTCCACATGTCCTTTGAAGAATATGTTGCACTCTACCTGGTGCATTATAGCTCCTCCTGCATTTACCGTTCTATCTATATTTCTAACTAACAGGGATTTCTTTAGCTTCTCCATTTTAAACCCCTTTTCTCAGGCAAAGGTTGTATCCATGAATAGGTCTGTTACCCCACTATTTAGTAGTACCCTTGCTGCTACTCCTTCATACCTTTTCAGCTTTTCCAGCCCCACCTTTATCCAGACTTCTCTTAGTAGCTATAGAGTATACCATATATCTTTTACTCTCTCAGTTGTATTGGTACAATTTAATTTATTTCCTAGCTTTTATGGGTACAATACACTGTACAGGTTATTGGAGGCTAGCCAAGAGCTTACTGTCCTCTATTTTCTTTTGCCGACTCCTACGGCATTTCTACTACCCTTTCTTTATGCCTTTCCCAACAATTTTTGGCCATATGACCTCATTTCCCACACACATAGCATGTTCTGTTCCCTCCTTTTCTTCTGTCTATATCCATTGCACTTGGGTCTTTTCTTGGACCTATTTGAGTTCCCCCTTTATTGAATGTATTTCCTCCTCCTCTATACCCTTCTTCCATTTTCTATGTTATTTGCCTCCCTCTTCCCCTATACAATCCTCCTCCATAGCCTCCTCTAGGCTATGTATTTCCCTCTAGGCATACCACATTCCTCCCCAACATCTTTTCTTCTATTCTGCTTTGCCTCTGATTTTTATCCAACCTCACTGCCCTTTCTTGCCACTCTCCAATGGTAGTCGGTGGCTCTTCTGCTTCTACCAACTTCCTCCTAATACTCCCATTCAATCCTCTTTTAAATTCTTCGATGAGAGGTCTTTCCTCATAGCTACACTCTCTGATGACCTTTTTGAATTCCTGTACATACTCATCACAGGTCCTCCCTCCTTGCTTGATTGTTTTCAGTTGTTCTATTTTCCTCTCTTTCTCCAATATTTCCCCAAAGTTGTTCCTTATTTTTGTGAACAGCTGTTCCACCAATTCCACTTCTGACTCTTCCTTAGCCAGCTCATCTAGCAAGTTATCCTTTCATGCCTCTGCTATTTCTCCCTATACATATAACAACACCCAGGCCACCTAGGTCACGGCTATCTCTTCTGTTATCTTCATTCTAATGTATAGATGAGCCGTGTTAACAAATACGCTTACCTTTTCCATTTTTCTACTGAAAACTTGAGGTCTTGCAACCTCTACTCTGCTTCCCTGTTGCTGAAGGAGCATGGTATTAATCTGTTGCTGCAGGGTCACAATTATGACAAGGAGTTGCTTTTTTTTGGTTTGGTGGGGGGTAGGCGCTAAAGGGGGTTCTTTCTATTGCTGTTGTTGGTGAGACATATGTAATAGTAATGGCAATGGTGATGATTCCTTGTAGGAGGATAAACAATCTTCTTTGTCTATACTTATGACTAACTACTGGCTAAGAAGAGTAAAACAGTACTATTCCTAAGAAGGAAATTCCTAAGCTAAATGGGCCTTTAAGAGGTTGCCGTTGTTCTCCTACATAGACCAGTCACAATAGATCAGTAGCACAGAGCTGATAGTGAAAAACTAGTTATGAGTCTACTCAATGTAGAGGTCAGGTCTTAGGCAGGGACACAAGCTTTGTCCAGACTGTCTACCCACTGTCAGTAAAGTTCCTTTTACAGCTAGGGCCCACTATCCAAGATATTTTTGAGCACTATGCTCATCAGCAAGGACAATAAGAGAGTAAGTGAAAATAAGAATGTTGAGGCTGTAAGGTATAGGATCAACAATGGGGATCGAGTTCTTATATTATTGATAGATAGTGAATGTCCTTAGTGATCACCCTAGGTAGATGTTCAAGAAGAACTCAATGGAGTTCTTCATTGGATTGGACTCCTACTTTTTTACAGTAGCTATACTATTAGTCCATGATTATATGTTCTTCCAGAATATTCTGTGATCATTTGACCTTGTCATATGACCTTAGTTCCCACACTATTTATATCTCAACCCCATTGTATATTTTGAGGTTTTGGATCAAGTGTTCAAATACTCAGGAAACTATTTCTCTTTTGGGGCTCTCATAACATCTGGTGACTTAGTGATTACTGACTAATCTGCTAATAACTTGGTGAATACTAATTACTTTGAGACATTTTTAGTACTGTTTGAAAAGTCTTCTTAAGGGCTTTTGGTGGCCATTTAGATCATTGAAATCAGTTAAGTATTCCCAGAGTTATGGTCTGAATGAAATTTGTAACACTAATACTAGAGTAGGAGGGACTGTACTATTCTCTTATATCTTTTCTTCCTATTAAACATTTGAAGGATATCTCAGGAATATACCAGATATGCCCTAGAGGTATATACATTATGATCACTACATGTATATCTTTTTCCTTAATTTTATGTGTATTTTTACTGATTTTTTACCTTTATAGCTTACTATGTGCTATCTTGTTTCCTTTTATATCACAGATACTCCAAGAACATACAAGACATTTTATGGAGGTATTTCTACTATGTCCAAGATATATGAACATTTCTGTTAATTTATTTTTATTTGATTTTACTGCTTGTTTTCCTTTTTATAGGTAACTTTAGATGTATACTAGTTATGCTCAAGATGTGTTTTTATTTTTTAACTTATTTATATTTCTTTATTCATTTTTTCTTGCCTTTAGGAAAATTGGTACTAATCAGGCTTATTGTTGTAATTAATATAAAACTAATTAAGAAACTAATTAATTAATTACTAATTTAATAATAAAAGTAACATATTTTACTCACAAATATATTTGTTATATTATTCTATATATCACAAATAGTTACTTACTAATTTCTGATTGGTTAATTTGATAATCAAAGTGTTCAAAAAAGCAAAGTTAGACAAGTAGCAAAAGATGTTGTTAAGTTTAAGATTTATTCTCAAACATAAAGTCCTTAAATACATTATTGTAGTAGTCTGTACACTAGAATAGCCTACCACATGATTACTACCTATTGTTCTACATATAAAAGTGCTATTGTTCTTGAAATAGAGATAACCTAACTATCTTAGAATAGTCCTTTGTTCTATTTAATAACAAATAATAATCTATAAGTAAAAATCAGTATCATGTACAAACATTGAGAATCTTGTATCTTCATGGAATCTATTTATGGCTGAAAGAAGCACATTAAAGAGAGCTTCACAATAGTTATTGAAACAAATAATTATATTAAGCAATTTCTGAGATATCAGCAATTTAATATCTAGTAACTTGGTAATCACTGACTGATCTACTGATAACTTAGTGAATACTGATATCTTTGAAATGTTTTTGGTACCATTTGAAAGGTTTTCTTAAGGGCTTTTGGTGGCCATTTAGATCATTGAAATCAGTTAAGTATTTCTAGAGTTATGGTCTAAATAAAGTTTGTGATACTATGGATTGAAAACAAAAAAACTAGCACTGATATTATGCTAGTCTTTTGAGACCTCCTTACTGAGGAGTCACTGCTGCTACCCTACCAAACATTATCCAGTGCCCAGAGTATATATAAAGTAGGTGTAAGGGCAATGACTAGTAATTGGCTGGAAGTTATACCAGAGAACTAAGTAAGAGTTCCAGAAGTTAGAGTGATATTTGAGTAAGGGTAAATCTACTGATACAAGCCCTTATATATACTACAAATGATGGTCTGTGCACAGTTATATGAGCTACAGTCCAATAATAGTACTTTCTAATTTAGATAAATAAAATAATCAAAGTAATATACAAACTGAGAGATAAAAGAATAGATAGATGAGTATCATAAGATAAGCTAGATAAGTGCAAATCCAGTACTTAGCTAAGCCCTATCCTAGGGTGATAGCTGTCTTCTTATAGTAGATATAATAAAAGTGATTCTTTGACCTTAGGCAAAAGAAGATCTTTTTTTCCCTCTATATTAGTAGTTTGGTCTTTGATAGCTATAGTTTAGAGAGGGCTTGGAGCTTGGAATGCTTGCTATATCCTTTTCCCTAAAGGGATCCAGGGGATTCTCTACTATTCTATACTCTTTTTTACTGTTATGAGTTAGTTCCAAAGAAGGAAAATATTTCCTATACATTTATTAACTTAATAGAAAATTTCCAGAGATATAACATAGGAAAGATATAAATAGTATAGAACAAGATTATATAAGAACTATATAGTTATTAGGGATAGTCTTATGACTATAGAAAATTGGTACATAGACTATGGCATATTTGTATAAGTAGTAGAAGTAATCCAATAAAGGACTTCATTAAGTTCTTTTCTTTTAATCATCATTGGTTGGGGTCAAAGCTTCAGTCCTAAGTCTGTACCCTTAACATCCATTTTTCTACTGGCCAAAGTACACAGAACAATGTTTTCTTATGAGAGAAGAGTTTGTGGCCATTTTCTTGTATCTAAGGTATCTGGGGTATATAAAATTGTAAACTATATTCAAGATAAGTTGTTTTTCTTTCAACTGTTTTTTATTACTTATTTTTTTGCTGTTTATATAGACACAATATGCTATTTGCCATCCTTTGTCTTAATCTATTACTAGACATTGTGGAGAGATACCAACTGCTGTATAAAAAGCAACCAATGATATCTAAGGTATATACAGTTTGTTTTCAACAAATTTGTATTTTTTTTCTAATTTTTCTTTTTTGTTAGCACAAGATATGCTATTTGCTCAACCTCTAGTTCAAATGTTCAAAGAATACTATAGGGATGTACCAGATGTTTCTGTTTACTATGACAACTGCATGTATGTTTTTTTAAAATAATTTTCTATATATTTTTACTGATTTTTAACCTTTAGAAATTACTATATACTATTTGTTTTTCCTCTTTGTTGAACATTTGAAGAACACCTTAGGAACATACTAGATATCCTCTGGAGGTGTTACCCCTATATGCAAGGTATATAAACTTTTTTATTGATTTTCCATGTATTTTTACTGATTTTCTACTTTTATAGATTATTACATGCTGTTTGTCTTCTCTTCCTATTGGACATTTGGAGAACATCTCAGGGACATACAAGACATACCCTAGAGGTGCCTATATTATGATCACTCCATATATGTCTTTTTAATCAATTTCCTGTTTATTTTTACTGATTTTCTATCTTCATAGATCACTATATACTGTTTATCTCTCCTTTCCATTGGATATTTGGAGAACACCTTATAGATATACCAGACATGCCCTAGAGGTGCCTATATCATGACCACTCTATATATGTTTATCTAATTAATTTCCTGTCTATTTTTATTGATTTTCTACTTTTATATATCACTATATACTACTTATCTTTCCTTTTTGTTAAATGTTTAAAGAATACACCAAGGACATACTGGCCATTCTCTAGAGCTATTATTGCTGTGTGCAAAGTATGTAAACTTTCTTATCAATTTTCCATTAATTTTTCTTATTTTTTAGCTTTATAAATAACTTATGTATCATTTGTCTTTTCTTCCTCTTCAAGCATTTAACAAGCACTCTAGGGAAATGCTAGGTGTCTCCTGAAGGTGTGCTTGCTACATGTAAGATATGAATTTCTTTTTTATTGATTTTACATCTATTTTTACTGATTTTCTACCTTTATAGATTATTATATATCATTTACCTTACTTTTCCATTTAACATTTGAAGGACACCCCAGGGACATACAATACAACTCCATGTAGTGTACCTGCTATGCCTATTATATGTTATTTTTTGATTTTTTGATAATTATTAATTTACATTATATATAAATAAACTACTCATTGTCTCATACATAAACAAAAGATGTATATGGGACACATTTCTGCCATCTTTTTATGTAAAGCTAAGTGATTGTTTTCTAATGTATTTTTGAACCTAATACTACTGAGTTTTCTAGATATTATTTTTATTAAGTAGTTCTTTCTTATTTTTTTATTTAATCTTTAGTTACTTTTGAAATCTGTTAGAAGAGGTCTCTCTGACAGATATCAAAGGTAACTTTATAGTGTAGATGATGTATATATATATTTTTACAATGAACTTAATATTTTTTTCAAAATATATATAAGAAAAGTTTGATTTGAAGTCATGTAATCAATATATGACTTTGTATTTGGTAATAATATTTACTTTACTTAGTATTATCTACTTACTCTTTTACAATTTTTAACTATGCCTAAAATTACAAAAAAAACTAACTTCAACAAATCAATATACTCCAATGTTTCTTATTCAATAAGATTTCAAATTATATTACAAAAGAGTACTCAAGAAATCCTTTTAATTTTCTCTTTACAAAACTTGGTAGATATTCATATGTTAATTAAAGATAATATTAGTTTAGAGTCAGGTTTCAATAAAAAAAGTAATACTGTAAGTTCAAACTTGAAAATACTGTTAATTTATACTCTTATTATATACTGGAAAATTTAGTATAAATTAATATTTTTATTTATTTTCTTTATTATTATTATTTATTTCCTACAGAAATATCACATTTTAGACTAGAAGTATTATATTTCAGACTGGCTCCTTTTTACTCTAGTTATAGTATATATATGGGATAAATACATAGTAACAATCTAGTTTCATAGATTAAAGTTTTAAAGTCCTAAATCTACTTTCTCCATATTCTTGTAGTGCTCTCTCTGCTATATAACTCCTTACTCCTGAATTTACTTCTTTCTTGGATGATAGTCCACTACTCTAAAATAAGTGACCATATACATGACAGAAGATCAAGGCATAATATACAAGCTGAGACCAAGGTCATTCTACTTCTGTGTCATCATTGCATTTCCTCCAGACCAACTGTAAAACTACGGAACCAGAAAGCAATATATATCATTTTATCTAGTAGCATATTCTACTCTCTAACTTCATTTATTGCATTATTTTTCAGAATCCAGAGTGTGTACTCATAGTATATTCATAGTAATCTACAGTATATTATAGCCTTCCCACACTGCTATTCCCTTCTTACTTGACAACTCTAATCTCTGAAATATTAGTTTTGTAGTTGGTGTACTAAAGGAAGTAGCCTATATAATTGCAACTATAGCTAAAATCTTTGTACAAAATACCTTAACTATATTCCCACTAATATTGAACTTGGTGATTTTACTTGTCCTTATTGCTGGTTAGCAAATTTAGCAACTTAATATTAACTAT
>Ga0153989_1000071_pt1 | contig 24490 bp, 17 predicted proteins | sample TSNC073MetaG_FD_104701 | JGI IMG/M metagenome (GOLD analysis project Ga0153989, IMG submission 104701) | Attine ant fungus gardens microbial communities from North Carolina, USA - TSNC073 MetaG | ecosystem: Host-associated > Fungi > Mycelium > Unclassified | place: USA: North Carolina, Jones... | reverse complement strand
GTCCAGAAGCAGGACGTGCTCCTCTTCATCGACAACATCTTCCGCTTCACGCAGGCCGGGTCCGAGGTCTCCACGCTGCTCGGCCGCATGCCGTCCGCCGTGGGCTACCAGCCGAACCTCGCCGACGAGATGGGTGTGCTCCAGGAGCGCATCACCTCCACGCGTGGTCACTCGATCACCTCGCTGCAGGCGATCTACGTGCCGGCCGACGACTACACCGACCCGGCGCCGGCGACCACGTTCGCGCACCTCGACGCCACGACCGAGCTCTCCCGCGAGATCGCGTCGCAGGGTCTCTACCCGGCCATCGACCCGCTGACCTCCACGTCGCGGATCATGGACCCCCGGTACCTGGGCGCCGACCACTACGAGACGGCGACGCGCGTCAAGCAGATCCTCCAGAAGAACAAGGAACTGCAGGAGATCATCGCCATCCTCGGTGTCGACGAGCTCTCCGAAGAGGACAAGATCACCGTCGAGCGCGCTCGTCGCATCCAGCAGTTCCTCTCGCAGAACACCTACATGGCCAAGAAGTTCACGGGTGTCGAGGGTTCGACGGTCCCGCTCAAGGACACGATCGAGTCCTTCCGCGCGATCGCCGACGGCGAGTTCGACCACGTGGCCGTGCAGGCCTTCTTCAACGTCGGTGGCATCAACGACGTCGAAGAGAAGTGGGCGCAGATCCAGAAGGAGAACCGCTGACATGGCGGCACTCACCGTGAGCGTCGTCTCGGCCGACCGTGAGGTCTGGTCGGGCGACGCCACCATGGTCGTCGCACGGACGACGGAGGGCCAGATCGGTATCCTCGCGGGACACGAGCCGCTGCTCGCGACCCTCGCGCAGGGTCAGGTCCGCATCACCCGAGCCGACGGCTCGACGGTGGCGGCGGACGCCGAGGACGGCTTCCTGTCGGTCGAGCACGACACGGTCACGATCGTGGCGCGGCAGGCCGCGCTGGCGTCCTGACCGGACTGACCGTCCTCCTCCCGCCCTCGGAGACGAAGCGGGAGGGTGGGGACACGGACCGCACGCTCGACCTGCGTGCGCTGTCGTTCCCGGAACTGGCTGCTGAGCGGGCCGCGGTGATCACCGCGGCCCGCTCCGTCAGTTCCGAGGAGTCCTCTGCACGGACGGCGTTGAAGCTCGGGCCGAAGTCGATCGAGGACCGGTTCCGGAACCTGGCGCTCGAGACCTCGGGCACGATGCCGGCGATCGACCGGTACACCGGGGTGCTCTACGACCCGCTCGGCGCACCCGACGCGGACGCAGCGACACGTGCGTGGTGGTTCGAGCACGTGATCGTGCAGTCCGCGATGTTCGGTCCCGTCGGCGGCGGCGATCCGATCCCGGCGTACCGCCTGTCGCACGACTCCCGGTTGGGCACGGTCCGCCTGTCCTCGCACTGGCCGGAGCCTGCTGCGCGGGTGCTCAGCGCGCGGACGGCCGGGGGCCTCGTCCTCGACCTGCGATCGGAGGGGTACCGGCAGCTCGGCCCCGTCCCGGATGCGGTTGCGCCGCGGGTGGTCAGCGTCGACGGCGCCGGCCGTCGCAAGGCGCTGAACCACTGGAACAAGACCGCGAAGGGCCGCCTGGTCTCGCTGCTCGCCCGGACCGGCGCACAGGCCGCGTCGATGCCCGAGCTGCTCGTGTGGGCCGCCGGGAACGGCGTCGTGCTCGAGGCGCGCGACGGCGGCTGGGACCTCGTCGCGGAGAGCCTCGACCCGGTCGTCGTCTGACGCTCGCGTCGTTCGTCCTCCACAGGCCGGCAGCGCGCGTCACCATCCCCAGATGGTCGGTGCGGGCCGGCCTGGAGGCGCGGGGTGCGTTTCGATGTCGACATGATCCCCCGGACGACACGAACCCCTGACGACACCGTCGTGCGCTACCCGCGCGAGATCGCGGCAGCCGTGACTCTCCCCGCCGCGTGCGCGGTCCTCGTGCGACCAGGTGCCGCGACGCTTCCACGCACCGCGGCGATCGCGGTGCTGACGGCGTGTGCGGCGCTGGCCCCGCGCTTCGCGCTCATCGCCTTCCTGGCAGCACGAGACGACCCGGACCCGCGCGCCGTCGCCGCGTTCGACCCGTTCCACGACGACACGCCGCCCGCGCTGCGCGGTCGGGGAGCGGAGCCCGACCGCGACCGTCTGCGGCTCGCGGGGGACCGCTGCGCCGAGGCGTGGCGCTGGTGGCGGACGGAGGACCAGTCCGCGGACACCGCCACCGGTGCCGCCGGAGCGCTGGCCATGGCGGCGTGGTGCTCGTGGGCGCTCGGCTCCTCGGCGCGTGCCCAGATCCGCGCACAGCACGCGCTCGACACCTGGCCGGGCGACCCGCTCGCGGCGGTGGTCCTGCGATCCGTGCGGGGCGGGAGCGGCCCGTCGTGGGGACGCCGGTGACCGACCGGCGGACCGGATCGTCTACGGTGGTGACCGACCACGCTTGGAGGGCTCGGTTGCGCGACGACGACATCGACGACACCGTCATCCGTCGTCCGCGTGCCCGGCTCTCGGGCGACCGGGTCGGTGATGCCCTCGACGACACCGTCATCCGGACCGGGTCCCGAACCCGGGCCGACACCGGTGACGCGGTCGACGGCGACACCGTCATCCGGCCCCGCCCGGATGCCCGCCCGGTGACCGACGCGTCCGACGACACCGTGGTGCGGGGCTCGCAGGGACCCGCTCACGGGCAGGTGCGGCGCGACGGAGCCGAGCCGCGCCTCCCGGCGGACCCACCCGCACCGCCGAAGCGCGTGCCCTCCGTGCGCATCGGGGACCGCGTCCTCCGCCTCGACCGTCCCGTGGTCGTCGGTCGACGACCCGCGTCCCCCCGGATCCAGCGCGGCCCGGCACCGGAGCTGGTGACCGTCCCGTCGGCCACCGGCCAGGTCTCGTCGTCCCACGTGCTCGTGCACGCCGAGGGCGAGGCCGTGGTCGTCCACGACCTCCAGTCGACCAACGGGACCGTGGTCCGACCAGCCGGCGCCGCGCCGTTCCGGATGCCGTCGGGTGCCTCGAACGTCGTGTTGACGGGTACGGTTGTCGAGATCGGTGACGGCAACGTCATCGAGGTCCTCTCGCCCCACCTCCGGGTCGCACCGTCCGCGGGAGACCTCCCGCCACTTCCCACGTGGCCGTCCGATCCACCCGCCGGTACGCCCCGAACCCCCAGAGAGCGATCCTGAACCGTGACCGAACTCGGCCGAGCAGCGACTGCGCACGCCATCGACGTCCCCGGTGCCGACGGCGCCACCCTGACGCTCTCCTGGGGCGCGGCCACCGACGTCGGGCGCCGTCGTGACCACAACGAGGACAGCTACATCGTCGGGGCGCCGTTCTTCGTCGTCGCCGACGGCATGGGCGGCCACCTCGCGGGGGACCGCGCCAGCGACGCCGTCGTCCGTCGGCTCGAGCAGGCCACGGAGAGCGCGTTCTCGTCGCGTCAGGCGATCCAGAAGGCGCTGCTCCTCGCCACCGCCGACATCGAGCGCGCCGCCGGGGGCAACGCGATCGGTGCGGGCACGACCGTCACCGGCATCGCCCTCGTCGCGTCGCACGGGCAGCCGGCCGCGCTCGTGTTCAACGTCGGGGACTCCCGGACCTACCGCATCGAGGACGGCGTGCTGCGTCGCGTCACCGTGGACCACTCGGTCGTGCAGGAGATGGTGGACGCCGGCCTGCTCCGTGCCGAGGACGCCGAACGGCACCCGGACAGCAACGTCATCACCCGGGCCGTCGGGTTCGGGGAGCCCCCGGAGCCGGACTGGTGGACCCTGCCGCTGCGAGCCGGCGACCGCTACATCGTCTGCTCGGACGGCCTCACCAAGGAACTCGGCGACGCCGGCATCGGTCGGATCGCCGCACGGGAGCCGAGTGCCCAGGGCCTCGCGGAACGCCTGGTGGGCGACGCCGTCGTCGCCGGTGGTCGCGACAACGTGACGGTCGTCGTCCTGCAGGTCGACGCCGCTCCCGACGACGGTGACGTGGAGGACACGCTCCCACGCCACTGACCACCCCCGAACTGGGGGGTCACCGGGCCTCCACCCGGAGCGGTGTGCGGAATGTCGGTCGGACGCGGTTCGTACAATGGCAGGGCCGTGACGAGAGAGCTGGCCGCTCGGCCGGGGAGGAGAGGACGATGGCGCGACGCCTGCCGTCCACCCCGCCCGTGATCGCCGGGTTCAGCCCCGTGCACGTGCTCGGCTCGGGTGGCTTCGCCGACGTGTTCCTCTACGAGCAGGACATGCCGCGGCGCCAGGTCGCCGTCAAGGTGCTCCTCGACGAGGTCGTCGACGACCGCGTCCGCCAGATGTTCCAGGCCGAGGCGAACCTGATGGCACGCCTCAGCACCCACCCCTCGATCCTGACGGTGTTCCAGGCGAGCGTCGCGTCCGACGGGCGCCCCTACCTCGTGATGGAGCTCTGCTCCTCGTCGCTGAGCGAACGGTACCGGCGCGAGCCGATCCCGGTGTCCGAGGTGCTCTCGATCGGCATCCGGATCGGGTCCGCGCTCGAGACGGCGCACCGCGAGGGGGTGCTCCACCGCGACATCAAGCCGTCGAACATCCTGCTCACCGCCTACGGCAACCCCGTGCTGTCGGACTTCGGCATCGCCGCGACCATCGGCGGGACCGACCCCGACGAGCCGATCGGGATGTCGATCCCGTGGTCGGCGCCCGAGGTCCTCATCGACGAGTCGCGCGGCACGATCCAGTCCGAGGTGTACTCGCTCGCGGCAACGGTGTACTCGTTGCTCGCCGGCCGCAGTCCCTTCGAGGTCCGTGGCGGGAAGAACGGTGCGGCCGAGCTGATGAGCCGGATCGACAAGGGGGGCGTGAAGCCCACCGGCCGGACCGACGTCCCGCCCTCCCTCGAGCGACTCCTCGCGGCGGCGATGTCCCGCAAGGTCGCCGGTCGTCCCTCGACCGTCATGGAACTCGTCCGCGGGTTCCAGCAGGTGGAAGCGGAGCTCGGCATCCCGCAGACGTCGGCCGACGTCGCGGTGGAGGCCTGGGCCGTGGCGACGCCGACCCCGGACGGCGACCGGACGATGATCCGCGAGCTCCAGCCGCCGTCCCGCGTCGGGGCCCGCCGGCGGACCCGGAAGGCGGTGCAGGGCGGGACCCTCGCCGCGGGGTCGCAGAGCGTGGGGACGGTGCACCGCACCGGCTCGGTCACCCGTGCCCGGCGCCGGTCGCGCTCGACCCTGGTGTGGGCGACCTCCCTGACGGTGGTCGTCGTCGCGGCGCTGGCGGTCGCCACGGTGATCGTGGTCGGTCGACTCGGCAGCGGTGCCATCCCGGTCGTGTCCGACGTCCAGGCGGCGTCGGCCCCGTCGTCGGTCACGTTCACCTGGGCCGACCCCGGTCTCCGTACCGGCGACACGTACGTGATCTCCTCGAACGGTGCCTCGAGCCAGCAGACCGGCGCCCGCTTCGTCGTCTCCGGCGAGAAGGGCGACGAGGAGTGCATCGCCGTCGCCGTCAACCGCGACGGCAGGACCGGCGTGGCGAGCGCTCAGAAGTGCGCCACGATCGGGAGCGCCGGGTGATCCGGGCGCTCCTCGCGAAGCACCGTTCCGCCGCCGTGACCGTCGGTGCGTCGATCGTCGTCGGCGCCGTCGTCGCCACCGCGGCGGTCACCTCCAGCGGCTACCACACGCAGCGCGTCGACCTCGGGGACGGCACCGTGTGGGTGCCGTCGGCCGAGTACGGCGCCGTCGGCCGCGCGAACACCGGCGTCCTCCAGCTGAACACCGCCGTCGAGACCGCGAGCGACAGCCTCTCGGTGCTCCAGCGCGGCTCCACCGTCTACAGCGTCGACGACACGAAGGGGACCGTGGCCAAGGTCGACGTGGCCGACGCGACCGTCGCCGATCCGGTGACCCTGCCGGCCGGGTCGCCGCAGGTCTTCTTCGCCGGGTCGACCGCGGTGATCGGGAACGGCGACACCGGTGAGCTCTGGGTGACCCCGGCGAAGGACCTCGGCGAGTTCGACGCCTCGACGAAGGCCGACCTGACGCTCGGCGCCGACGCCGTCTTCGACGCCTCCGACCAGCACGTCGCGGTCTACTCGCCGAAGACCGGGACGGCGTCGCTCGTCGACGTCGGGACCACGCCGACCGTCGCCGAGCGGTGGACCGTCAAGATGGACCGCACGGACGACTTCCAGGTCGCGTCCTTCGGGGACCACGTCGCCGTCCTCGACCGGAGCACGGGGGAGCTCTCCGTCGACGGGTCGACCGTGTCGCTCGGTGACCGCGTCGGCACCGCACCCTCGCTGCAGCGGTCTGCCGACGGCACGTCGGACGTCGTCGTCGCCGGCACCGCCGGACTCGTCCGGGTCAGTGCCTCCGGCAGCGTCGACTCCACGCCGCTCCAGGTCTCCGGCCGGGCAGCGCGGCCGGTGGTGCTCGGGTCGTGCACGTACGTGGCGTGGGCCGGCGGCCAGGCGGTCGACACCTGTCGCGGCACCGCGCTCCAGCGGCTGGCGGACACCGCCGGCACCGGTGACCTGCAGATCCTGCACAACGGTGAGACCGTCGTGGCGAACGACCCGCAGAGCGGGCGGTCCTGGGCGATCGACCGGAGCGGGCAGGTCATCGACAACTGGGCCGACCTCATCAAGAAGGACGACGACCAGCAGCGCGAGCAGGTGTCCGACGACGACCCGGAGGTCGACAAGGACCAGAAGCCGCCGGTTGCGGTCGACGACGACCTGGGCGCTCGTCCGGGACGCACCACGAGCCTCCCGGTCCTGCTGAACGACTACGACCCGAACGGCGATCCCATCGTCATCAGCGAGGTCGGCAGCGTGGACGACGCCGTCGGCCGCGTCGCGGTCGTCGGCGACGGCCAGCGCCTGCAGATCACGCTGTCCGCCCGGGCCACGGGCACAGTGTCGTTCCCCTACACGATCACGGACGGCAACGGCGGCTCGGACACGGCGACGGTCCGGGTGACCGTCCGTCCCCCGTCGGTGAACGACCCACCCCGGCAGGTGCGGGACACCTCGGCGGACGTGGTGCAGAACGGGCACGTGGTCACGAACGTGCTCGGCGACTGGGTGGACCCCGACGGCGACCCCGTCTACCTGAAGTCGGCGGCCGCGTCCGACGGCGACCGCGTCTCCACCACGCCCGACGGGCTGCTCGACTACCGCAACGCCAGCGGACGGACCGGGGACCGATCCGTCCAGCTCGTCGTGAGCGACGGCCGCGCGGACGGCCGTGGCGCCGTCACGGTGCACGTGGCGAAGCAGGGGAGCGTGCCGCTGTACGCCGACCCGTTCCCCGTGCAGGGCTACGCGGGCAAGGCCTTCAGTGTCGACCCGCTCGACCACGTCCGCGGCGGCAACGGCACCGTGACCCTGACGAGCGTGTCCTCGGCCTCGGGGCTGACCGTCACGCCGAGCTACGACGCCGGGACCTTCCGCGTCCTGGGCGCGAGCGCCGGGGACCACCAGCTCGAGTACACCGTCACCGACGGCACGAAGACGTCGAGCGGGATCGTCCGGATCACCGTCCTGGCGCCGCCGGACGCCTCCACGGCGCCGATCACCACGCCGAAGACGGTGTTCGTGAACACGCTGTCGACGAAGGACACGGACGTCACCGCGACCGACATCGACCCCGCGGGCGGCGTGCTCCTCGTGACGGCGCTCGACGGTCCGGAGCGGGGCTCCGGCGTGCAGGCGAGCATCCTCGACCAGCACACCGTGCGCGTCACCCTCACCGCGCCGCTCGACGGCCCGGTGACGTTCGGGTACACCGAGACGAACGGACTCGCCTCCGCCACCGGCACCGTGACCGTCGTCGAGATCCCGAAGCCGGACCGCATCCAGCCGCCGGTCGCCCAGCCGGACACCGCCACCGTCCGGGTCGGGGACGTCGCGAACATCGACGTCCTCGCGAACGACACGCAGCCCGAGGGCGAGCCGCTGACCCTCGAGCCCGACCTCGTGCAGAACGTGCCCGGCAACGGCGGCCTGCTGTTCGCGTCCGGCGACCACCTGCGGTACCTCGCGCCGGACACCCCCGGGAACTACACCGCGGTGTACCGGGTCGCGGGGCCGGACGGCCAGTACGCCGACGCAACGGTGTCCATCTCGGTCCGGGAGCGTGACGCCGCCACCAACAACCCACCGGTGCCGCAGACCGTCACCGCCCGCGTCGTCGCCGGGCAGTCGGTCCGGGTGTCGATCCCGCTCAACGGCATCGACCCGGACGGCGACTCGGTGCAGCTCGTCGGGGTCGCGTCCAACCCGGACAAGGGTTCGGTGAGCGACGTGTCGTCCGACTCGCTGACCTACGAGGCCGGCGACTACTCGGCGGGGACCGACGAGTTCGGCTACACGGTCGTCGACGCCCTCGGCGCCCGAGCGACCGGCACCGTGCGGGTCGGCATCGCCCCGCGCGCCGAACAGGCCTCGAACCCGGTCGCCGAGGCCGACCACGTGACGATCCGGCCGGGCGGCTCCGTCACCGTGCGCGTCCTGCAGAACGACTCCGACCCCGAGGGCGGCCGGCTGACCGTGACGGCGGCGGAGCCCACCGCGGCCGACGTCACGGCGAAGATCGTCCAGGAGCAGCAGATCCGGGTGACGCCGCCGAAGTCCGCGAAGAGCGGCGACTACGCCGTGCTGTACACGGTGGCGAACGAGAACGGCGGCGCGAGCACCGCGTTCCTCACCGTCACGGTGGACCCGGACGCGCAGCCCCTCCGGCCTGAGGTGGACGACACCACGCTCGACCTGCAGGACATCCTGCACCGACAGAGCGTCACGGTGGACGTGCTCGACAACGTGTTCTTCGCCGAGGGCACCACGGCGGACCTGCGCGTGGGGGTCGTCGACGGCTACGGGGACACCGCCAGGACCACCGACGACCAGCGCATCGTCGTCCGGCTGACCGACGCGTCCCAGGTCATCCCGTTCTCGGTCGCCCGGATCGACCACCCGGACATCGTGTCCTACGGCTTCATCCACGTCCCCGGCTTCGACGACGCACTGCCCCAGATCAACCGGACCGCCGGCGCCGTCACGGTCAAGAGCGAGGCGACGGTCCGGATCCCGCTCGCGAAGTACGTGGTGACCGCGAACGGACAGACCGCGAAGATCACCGACGACGGCACGGTGAAGGCGACCCACGCGAACGGGCAGGACCTCGTGGTGGACTCCTCGACCCTGCAGTTCACCTCGTCGAAGCTCTACTACGGCAACGCGTCCATCTCGTTCGAGGTGACCGACGGGTCGAACGCGAACGGCGGCAAGGGGCGGGTCGCGACCCTCGTCCTGCCGATCAAGGTGACGCCGCGGTCGAACCAGCCGCCGGCCTTCACGGGGTCCGCGATCGACATGCAGCCGGGGGAGTCGCGCACGATCGACCTCACCAAGCTCACCGACTACCCGTACCCGAAGGACCTGCCGGAGCTGCGCTACTCGGTCGTCAGCACGCCGTCCGACGGGACGACCGCCACGGTCTCCGGGCAGAAGCTCACGGTCAAGGTCGCCGACACCGCGAAGAAGAACACCACCGCCGCGATCGGGATCGGCGTCGCCGACGCCGCGAACCAGGGACGCAGCGGCGTCGTCGACGTCGACGTGGTCGCCTCCACCCGCCCGCTCGTCCAGCCGGGCGCCGACACGGCGATCACGAAGCGCGGTGAGACGACGACGATCGACGTGCTGCAGAACGACCAGCCGACCAACCCGTTCCCCGAGCAGCGCCTCCGTGTCGTCGACATCCGCGGCCTCGACGGCGGCCTCCCGAGCGGCGTGACCGTCACCCCGAGTGCCGACAAGTCACGGCTGCAGGTGAGCGTCTCCGCGACCGCGAAGCCGGTGGATGCCCACCTGCAGTACCAGGTGGCGGACGCGACCGACGATCCGGACCGGTACGTCTGGGGCGACGTCACGATCTCTGTGCAGGACGTGCCGGACGCCCCGGGCGCTCCGACGCGCACCGGCTCCTACCAGGGCGGTCAGGCCACCCTCACGTGGTCGACCCCGCAGGCGAACAACTCGCCGATCACCGGGTACCGCCTGGTCGGCACGGGCGGCGTCGCGAAGGACTGCGGCACCGCGACCGTCTGCACCGTCACGGGTCTCGACCCGGCCGGCTCATACCGCTTCTCGGTGGTCGCGACGAACGCGATCGGTGACTCGAAGGCATCCGGGCAGTCGGCGCCGATCAGCGCCGACTTCGTGCCCGCCGCGCCGAAGGGCCTCGGCGTCGCACCGAGCAGGACCACGCCGAACCAGCTCGACGTCACGTGGAACCCGGTCGCGACGCCCAACAACGGGACCGCGGTCGACAACTACGTCGTGACGATCGAGGGCCCCGGCCTCTCGGCGTCGCGGAACGTGGGGACCGCGACGAGCACGTCGTTCGCCGGTGCCCAGAGCGCGGCGCAGTACACCGTGACGGTGTCGGCGCGGAACGGCGCCGACCGCAACGACACGGTCGTGCAGTGGAACGCGGCGTCCGCGACCGGCACGGCGGTCGGCAGTCCGGACGCGCCCAAGCTGAGCGCGAGCGGGAACCGGCAGGGATCGCAGACGGCGGTTGCCCTGAGTGCGAGCGAGACGAACTGGGGTGGTGGGAGCCCGAGCTGGCGGATCGCGAAGTACGCCGCGGGGACGCCGATCCCATCCGGCTGTTCGACGACCGGCGCGGAGTTCGTCTGGTCGGGGTCCTCGGCGTCGGACAAGATCACCAGCCAGTACCGGTACGTCGCGCTCGCCGACAACGGGTACTTCTGCACGGCGTCGCAGCCGGCGAGCGTCGAGGGCTACCAGACGCCGGACGCGCCGACCGGGACGGTCAGCGTCGACGCCGACCCCTCCAACACGTCCAACTTCGTCGTGAACCTCAGCGCGAACGGCTCGACGCGATTCCTGTACTACTCGGTGAACGGCGGGTCACCCGTCCGCTTCGGTGGCACGACCTCGATCGGGGCCGGAGCGGGGTTCGGCGTCGAGACCAGTGTGGTGTTCACGTCGTGCGCCGTGGACGGGGACTACTGCGCGTCGAGCGGGGCATCCACGGGGACCGCGTTCACCACGCACGCGACGGTCAGCAGCGCTGTCGTCGGTCAACCGCCGGTCGTCCGCGCTCCGGACAACAGCGGCAATCCCGGGTACGCCGCGACCTACAAGGTCGAGTACTGCCTGCTCGGCGGCGTCGGGTGCACCACACAGAAGCCGGACGACGGTGGCACCTACACGGTCGACGACGACGTCCCGGCCGGCTACGACACGATCCGCGTGACCGCGACCGTGCAGGGCAAGGAAGACCCGAACCCCGATACGGTGCAGATCAGCCAGCCCGGCACCTGACCATCCCCGAGAACGAGGAACGACACCGCATGAGCATGACCCCGGAGCAGGCCACCTGGTTCGCCGACGTCGCAGGCCGCATCGTGACCAACGTCGAGCAGGTGCTCCTCGGGAAGACGTTCGTGATCCGCCTCGCGGTCACGGCCATGCTCAGCGAGGGCCACCTCCTGCTCGAGGACGTCCCCGGGACCGGAAAGACGAGCCTCGCGCGGGCGATGGCGCAGAGCGTGCAGGGGTCGACGAACCGCATCCAGTTCACCCCCGACCTGCTGCCCGGCGACATCACCGGCATCAGCGTGTACGACCAGAAGACCCAGGAGTTCGACTTCCACCGGGGGCCGGTCTTCTCGAACATCGTGCTCGCGGACGAGATCAACCGCGCGAGCCCGAAGACCCAGTCGGCGCTCCTCGAGGCGATGGAGGAGTCCGCGGTCACGGTCGACGGTGTGAACCACCGTCTGGCCGCCCCGTTCATGGTCATCGCGACCCAGAACCCGGTGGAGCAGGCGGGGACGTACCGGCTGCCCGAGGCGCAGCTGGACCGCTTCCTGATGAAGGCCTCGATCGGTTACCCGGACCACGCGGCGACCGTGAAGATCCTCGAGACGTCGTCGGCGCCGTCGAGCTCGGTGCCGCTCGCGAGCGTCGTGCCGGCCGCGACCATCACCGAGATGGCGGCGCTGGCCCGGTCGGTGCACGTCGATCCGGTGATCGCGGACTACGTCGCGCGCCTGGTCGACGCGACCCGTTCGGCGAGCGAGGTCCGTCTCGGCGTCAGCGTCCGGGGTGCGATGGGACTGATGCGGGCGTCGCGGGTGTACGCGGCGCTCCAGGGCCGGCACTACGTCACGCCCGACGACGTGAAGGCGCTGGCGGTCCCGATCCTGGCGCACCGCCTGGTGCTGGACGCCGAGGCCGAGTTCGACGGCGTCAGCGCCACGAGCGTGATCGCGCAGCTGCTCGTCGAGACGCCGCCGCCGGCGGACCGGGCCGCGTCGTGACCGACCGCCGGCCCGTCTCCACGCGGTCGCGCCGCCCGTCCTCGACGCGGTCGCGTCGCGGGACGACGGCGTACGAGCGCACCGGGACGGTCGCCGGCCTCACCAACGTCCGCACCCGGCTGGTCGGCGACCGTGAGGGCGTGGCAGCCGATGCGCTCGTCGGTCTCGCGCGCGCCTGGGCGACGGCCTGGAGGCTCGTCAAGCGTGGGTGGGCGGAGGTCTCGGCCGTGGTCACCGGCCTGGGATGGACGGTGGCGGCCCTCACGCTCGTCGCGTTCGTGCTCGGGTACCGGTTCGGCCTCCGCGAGGTCGTGGTCGTCGGCTTCGCCGGCGCGGTGCTGGTGGTCGTCGCGGCGATCGCGCTCGTCGGCCGCTCGCGCCTGCTGATCCGGATGCGACTCCCGCAGCACCGCGTGGCCGTGGGGGACCCGGCCGGCGTGGTGGTGACCGCCGAGAACCCGGCGCGGCTGCCGTCGGTGCCGATCACGGTGGAGGTGCCGGTGGGCAGCGGGCTCGTCGACGTCGCGATCCCGTCGATCGGCGCGCGGGGGACGTTCGAGCAGGAGGTCCCGGTGCCGACGGTGCGTCGCGGGGTGCTCGACGTCGGACCGGTCACCGGCGTCCGCGCCGACCCGGTCGGGCTCGTGCGCCGCGAGATCGTGTGGACCGCCCGGGAGCAGGTCATCGTGCACCCCCGCACCATCGCGATCCCGTCCACGAGCACCGGCCTCGTCCGCGACCTCGAGGGGCAGGCGACGACGGACCTCTCCCCGGCGGACATCGCCTTCCACGCGATCCGCGAGTACATGCCCGGCGACGATCCGCGCACGATCCACTGGAAGTCCACCGCGAAGTCCGGTGCGCTCATGGTCCGGCAGTTCGAGGACACGCGCCGGTCGCACCTCGTCGTCGCGCTCGGGGTGTCGCGTGCGGAGTTCGCGGACGACGAGGAGTTCGAGCTCGCCGTCAGCGCGGCGGCCTCCCTCGGCGCGCGGGCGATCCGCGACGGCCGTGAGGTCACCGTCGTGGTGTCCGAGCGCACGCCCGAGTTCGCGAAGCGTCCCGTCTACGCCGTGCACCCCCTCCCGACGGTCACGCCGACCCGGCTCCTGGACGAGTTCGCCTCGGTCGGACTCGCGGACGCCTGCCTGCCGGTCGCCGAGGTCTCGCGCATCGTCGGGAGCGACACCGCCGGCATCTCGGTCGCCTTCCTGGTGGTCGGGTCGACCGTCGAGCTCCCGGCGCTGCGCCTGGCCGCGACCCGCTTCCCCGTCGGGGTCGAGGTCGTCGCCGTCATCTGCGAACCCGAGGCCCAGCCCCGGTTCCTCCGTGTCGCCGGGCTCACCGTCATGACCATCGGGTACCTCGACGACCTCCGCCACGCCCTGCACCGATCGGCGACGGCCGCGTGAGCGTCGCGACGACCCCGGAGACGCGGGCACGGAAGTCGGTCCGCCGCGACGCTCGACGGCTCGCGCCGTCGCGCCTCGTCGGCGGCACCCTGGCGGTGTGGCTGCTCCTCGCCGTCGCCTGCGTGTCGTGGTGGCCGGTCTACCGGGACGACTCGATGGTCGTCGCCGCCGTGACCGCGGTGGTCGCGGGCACGGCGATCGCGCTCGTCGGCACGGTCCTCCGGCTGCCGGCGGCGGTCGTCGCGGTGGCGACCGTCGCGCTGTTCGCGCTCACCGGGGTCCCGGCAGCCGTCCCGGGACAGGCGAACGGCGTGCTGCCGACCGGCCAGGGACTCGTCGATCTCTTCGCCGGCGTCGCGCTCGGGTGGAAGCGTCTGGTGACCATCAGCCTGCCCGTCGGGTCCTACGAGGCCCTGCTCGTGCCGTACTTCGCGACCCTGCTCGTCGCCACGGTGACCGCCGTGAGCGTCGCGACCCGTGCCTCCAGGCAGGAACTGGCGAGCATCCCGGCACTGGTGCTGTTCGCCGCGGGCGTGGTGATCGGTCCGAGCCGTCTCGACACGTCCGTCGTGACCGCGGTCGCGCTCACCGGGATCGCGCTCGTCTGGGCGCTGACGGTGCGGCACGCCCGACGGGCCGTCGCCGTGGCGACGACCATCGGATCGCGTGTGCCGTTCGCCCGATCGGTCCTGCGTCCGGCCCTCGTCGGGACGGGCACGATCGTCGCCGCCGCGGTCGTCGCGACCGGCCTCGGGCTCGTCGCGCCCCCGTCGGTGGGCCGCACCGTCGCACGGACCGACGTCGTGAAGCCGTTCGACCCGCGGGACTACGTCAGTCCGCTGAGCGGGTTCCGCGCCTACGAGGAGCAGACCGCTGCCGACACCGCCCAGCTCCGGGTCACCGGGCTGCCGGCGAACGGCTTCGTCCGGATCGCGACGCTGGACACCTACGACGGGGTCGTGTACCGCGTCGGCGGTTCCGAGGGTGCGTCCGCGTCGGGGACGTTCGAGCGGGTCCCGACGACCGTCGACGTCCGCGGGGTGCGTGGCACGGCGGTGGACGTCGGAGTCACGGTGGAGGGCTACCGCGGGGTCTGGCTGCCCACCGTCGGGGACCTCGAGCAGGTGGACTTCACCGGGTCGGGTGCCGACCAGCAGCGCGGACGGTTCTTCTACAACGGTTCGACCGGCACCGGAGCGGTCGTCGGCGGCGTCGGCGACGGCACCCGGTACGACCTGCGGGCGATCGTCCCGGACCAGCCGACCGACGACCAGCTCGCGTCGGCACGGCCGGGCAGCGCCGCGGTCCCGACGCCGCGGTCCGTGCCCGACGCCGTCCGGGAGACCCTGGACGCGTACGCCGGCAACGCCGAGACCGACGGCGCGAAGCTCGTCGCGATGGTGCAGGGGCTCAAGCGGAACGGCTACGTCAGCCACGGGGTCGGCGACGACCGTGCGAGCCGCTCCGGGCACGGTGCCGACCGCATCCAGGAGCTGCTGACCGCGCCGCTGATGATCGGCGACCAGGAGCAGTACGCGGTCGCCGCGGCCCTGATGGCGGACCAGCTCGGGTTCCCCGCCCGCGTCGTGATGGGCTTCACCGCCGGGGGCGACGCCGGCGGCGGTGCCGCTGCGTCCACGACCTCGGGCGGCGCCACCACCTTCCGCGGCTCCGACGTCACCGCCCGGGTGGAGGTCGACACCGCGCAGTGGGGCTGGGTGATGATCGACCCGAACCCGGCCGTCCGCGAGATCCCGGACGAGCAGCAGCAGACCCCGCAGCCCGTCACCCGTCCGGAGACCGTCGTCCCGCCGCCCCCGGCGGAGCAGCAGGACCAGTCGCAGCAGGCGCCGCCGCAGAGCGACCGCAACACACCGCCGGTGCAGCCGCTCTGGCTGCAGATCCTGCTCGCGGCGCTGCCGTGGGTGCTCGCCACGCTCGGGTTCGTGGCGCTCGTGCTCCTGCCGTTCGGCGTCGTCATCACCCTGAAGCGGATCCGTCGCCGTCGCCGCCGTCGCGCCGCGACCCCGCGGGGTCGCATCGTGGGCGCGTGGGACGAGTACCGGGACGCGCTCCTCGACCGCGGGCACGACGTCGACCGCACCGCCACCCGTCGCGAGGCCGTGGTCGGCGCCCCGGGTGAGGGCGGCACCGGGCTGGCGGCCCTGGCGGACCGCTCCGTGTTCGGGCCCAACGACGTCGACGGGGCCACGGCCGACCGGATGTGGTCGGCCACCGACGACGCGATCACGAGCCTCCGCGTGGGGCGGACGCGCCGGGAACGCCTCCGGGCCGCGGTGTCGCTGCGCTCCCTCCGTCTCGCCACCGGCCGGCGCTCCGCAGGTCCCTCGCCGGCGGCGGTCGCCGGACGTCGCCGCACCCGGTCCGCGCGCGGGCAGGGTCCGGGGGAGCCGCGTGACTACGATGGCCTGCAGGCCGGCGAGCGTCGTGGACGGCCGAGTGAGGACAGAGGCACCCCGTGATCAGATGCGAACACTGCGGATCGATGCTCCCGGACGGGGCGATCTTCTGCGGTGAGTGCGGGCGAGCGGTGACCGCTGCGGCGAGCCGTCGCCCCGCCGCCCAGACGCCGGTCGAGCAGGCTCCGCCGCCGCCCCTCCAGCAGCCCGACGTCCACGGGCGCCGGCACGACCCGGCGACCGACGCGTGGCTGCCCGAGGCGACGCTCGACCCCGCGACTCGGGCGTGGCTCACCGGCCGGGACCAGGACGTCGCGCACCCGCCGACCGCCGTCCCCGTGCAGCGTCCCGACGGCACCACGCCCCGCACGGCCCCGAGTCACGTGCACGGTGCCGCGTCCGGCCTCGCGGACTGGTCCGCACCGGAGTCCAGTGGTGCAGACGTGCCGCCGGCGCCGCGCGCGGCCGACGTGCCGCCGGCGCCGTCGCAGCCCGAGGCGCCCCGACCCCCGCACGCTCCGCAGGCGCCGCAGGTTCCGTCGCAGCCGGAGCCCGCCGAGCCGCCGCTCGACCCGAACGCCTACCCTTCCGAACCGGAGGACACCGAGGTGACGCGACTCGCGGAGCGCGACGCTCCGGAGGCCGCGGCGCCCGTGTGGAGCCCGCCCCAGGAGCCCGTCGCTCCCGTCGCCCCGGCCGGACCGTCGTGGTGGGTCGGTCGGCCGAACGCGCGGACCGCATCCACGGACACCGAGCACGACACCCCGAGCGACGGCCGCGAGGAGACCGAGGACGGCGCCGACGCCGATCGCCTCGGAGCTCCCGCGGTGGCGTCCCCGCCCCAGGCGAACGACACCGCGGTCGTCGAGCCGCTCGTCGACCGGCGCCCGTCACGCCCGACGCCCCTCGTGGCCCCGGGCAACCAGACGACGACCTGCCACGTGTGCGGGCACGAGCTCGAACCGGACGACATCTTCTGCTCCGAGTGCGGCGCCGTGCGCCCGGCGGTGACCGCTGCCTTCACCGGGCAGATCGTGCCGCTGCCGATGGACCGGCCGGACTGGGCTGCGGACGACTCGGTACCGGACGAGGTCGCGGACGGGTCCGCGCCGGATCACGCCGCGGCGGCCGATGTCGCTGCGGACGACGCCGTGTCGGCAGGCGCCGCGGACGACGCCGGGCCGGCAGGCGCCGCGGACGACGCCGCCGTGTCGGCGGGCGCTGCGGACGATGCCGACGCTGCGGTCGGGACGACACCCGACGCCGCGGACGAGCGTGCGACCGACGCCGCGGAGCCCGACGACTCAGTCGAGCCCGTCGAGGAGGACACCCCGCGCGCACCCCTGCGGCCGCGCGGTGTGCACGCGGCCCCGGCGACGGACGACCCCCAGCTCCGGGTCCCGGTCGACCCGGCGGTGATCGGACCGGCGCCGGGATCGGCCACGCACCCGTCCTCGGCGCCGTCCGCACCCGACACGGTCGCGATCGGTGTCCCGGCCGCCGCGCCGCTGCCCCCCGTCCCCGGGGTCACCGGCCCCGTGCTGCCCCTCGTGGCGAGCGACAGTGCGCCGACGAGCGCCGAGGGCGACCTCGACGAGGACGTCGACGAGACCCGGATCGTCTCGAAGACCCCGACCCGCGCCCCGTTCGTCCTGCACTTCAGCACCGGGGAGCGGTTCGGCGTGCACGGCACCGGTCTGGTCGGTCGACTGCCCCGTCCCCAGCCGGGCGAGCGGTTCGACGACCTCCTGACCGTGCACGACCCGGGCAAGTCGGTGTCGAAGACCCATCTGGAGCTGGGCCGCGACGGCGACGACCTGTGGGTGTCCGACCGGTTCTCCGGCAACGGCACCGTGGTCCGGCACATCGACGGCTCGATCCGTCGCTGCGAGCCCGGGCGCCGCTACCGGGTGGAGCGCGGCGCACGTGTGGACATCGGGGAGCAGTTCTTCCTCGTGCAGTGACGCGCACGGGATCACTCCTCACCAGGAGGGATCCCGGTCGTCCCCGTCCACAGGGCGGAGCGGACCGCTCTGTGTGCGTCCGACGACGTGGTGCGATGACGGGATGACCCCGTTCACCGCGCGATGCCTCCTCGTCGGAGCGGCGATCGTCCTCGCGGCCGGCGGCACGGTGGCGCCCGGTGCGGCCGTGCCGAGGGTCGTGCTCCTCGTCGCGGCGGGCACGTGTGCCCTGCTCGACGTCCTGCTCGTCCGCGGCGTCCGGGCCGCCGCGACAGCGCGCGACCGGCGGGTCGACGCCGTCGTCCCGGTGCCGACGGTGCGCGCGTCGACGGCGCCGTCGGATGCGGACGACGACCACGGGATCGTCCTCGGTTCGACGGCCGACGGCCGCACGGTGGGCCTGGGGGAGGCCATGGGGGCACACGTCGTGGTCGTCGGGACGGGCGTCCTCGCGGTGGCGGTGTTCCGTGCGCTCGTCACCCAGGTGCGTCACGCCGCAGCGGTCGCCGGCGCGGTGACCCGGCTCGCCTGCGATCCGGAGCTCCGGCTGCTCCTCGCCCTGGACGACGAACGATGCCCGCCGACGCCCGCCGGGACGGCGGTGGTCGTCTCGGCCCCGGGGACGGCGCGGTGCTCGAGTGCGGTGCTGGTCCCCGGCGACGGGCAGGTGCCCCGGCGGTGGGACGTCGTGGTGGAGGTCACGCGCTACGGCTGCTCGGTCCGTCGGAGCGGCGAGGCGGTCGGGGTACCCGTGTCACCGGTGCTCCCGGCCCTTCCGGCACTGCAGGCGCCGGAGCTCGCGCGGGTCCCGGTGACCTGAACCGTGCGGCGAGCCACTGGGCTCACCGCAGGCCGTCGCCGACCCGCAGCGATCCGACGGGCACGCCCCCGCCGAGGACCTGCTCGCCGGTCGCCGCCATGACGTCCGCGACCCCCGCGGCGTCGACGATGCCGTTCCGTTCGAGGAGCGTCAGCGCCGCGAGCGTCCCGGCCCGCTGGGCCCCGTCGAGGGTCTTCACCGCGACGGCCGCCCCACCCGGCAGCCCCATCACCATGACGCCCTCGGCGCCCAGCTTCGCGAGGACCCGGAGGCGCTCGATCGTCACGGTGTTCGCGCGCCCGATGCCGTCGATCGCCCACGGGTGGTCCAGGACTGCGTCGGTCAGCGCAGCGGTGTCGGCGTCGGCCCGGGCCACGACCCCGGCGAAGCCCCGCGCGAGTCCGACCAGCGTCAACGGGAACACCGGGGCGCCACAGCCGTCCGTGCCGACCACGTCGACCGTCTCGTGCGTGAACTCCTCGACGGTCGTTCGGACGCGGTCCTGCATCGGGTGCGCGATGTCGAGGTAGGTCGCCTCGTCCCAGCCGTTGACCCGGCAGGCCGCGAGCATCCCGGCGTGCTTGCCGGAGCAGTTCATCGCGAGGCGTCGCGGCTCGGTCATCGTGCGGGCCGTCGCCCGGTCGAAGGGCAGGTCGGGCGGGCACCCGAGGTCGGCCTCCACGTGGTCGAAGGACTCGAGCATGTGCAGTGCGATCGCCTGGTGCGCGGCCGTGCCGGCGTGGCTCGCGGTCGTCAGGACGAGCTCCTCGTCCGAGAACACCGCTCCGGCGCGCCGCACCGCGAGTGCCTGGAACGGCTTCATCGTCGACCGCGGGTAGATGCTCGCCCGCACGTCGCCGACGGAGTCGATGACCGTACCGTCGGCGGCGACAACCACGCCGGCGCCGACGTGGCGGCTCTCGTCGAACCCGTTGCGGTCCAGGACCGCGAGTTCGACCGACCCCTCGGCGGTGAGAGGATGGCGATCAGTGCGGACGTCGGTGCTCACCGTCATGCCGCAAGCGTACCGAGCCGGCGTGCCCCGACCGCACCGACCCGGCGCGCCCTGACCGCACCGACCCGGTGCGCCCCGACCGTACCGATCCGAAGGGACCCCACCGTGACCGACCACTCCTACGAGGTCTCCGTCCGGTGGACCGGCGACCGCGGCACGGGGACGAGCGGCTACCGCGACTACGGGCGTGACCACGACGTCACCACGAGCGGGAAGCACGACATCGCCGGCTCCGCCGACCCCACGTTCCGCGGCGACCGCGACCGGTGGAACCCCGAGGAACTCGTCGTCGCTGCGCTCGCGCAGTGCCACATGCTCAGCTACCTGCACGTCGCCGTCACCGAGGGCTTCACCGTCGTCGACTACGAGGACCGTGCCACCGCCAGCCTGAACCTGAACCGCGACGGCTCCGGCGAACTCACCGAGGCGACGCTGCACCCCGTGGTGACGATCCTCGAGGCCGATCGTGTCGCCGATGCCGAGGCAGCCCACGCGACCGCGTCGAACCTCTGCTTCATCGCGCGGTCGGTGGCCTTCCCGGTCCACCACGCGCCGCACACCAAGGTCCGTGCGGCAGACTAGGGCCTCGTGAAGCGTCTGCGCCTGCTCCCGATCGCCCTCGTCCCCGCCGTCGTGCTGGGACTCGCCGCGTGCTCCGGTTCCGGTTCGTCCGGGTCCTCGGCCACGCCGAGCGCGTCGTCGAGCGCGAGCGCGGCGGCGATCACGTCCTGCCCCGACCCGGGTTCCGCCTCGAAGGCGATCACGGTCAGCGGCCCCGTCGGCGGGACCACCGCCCCGACCGTGACGTTCGACAAGGGCCTCTCGGCGAAGAAGCCGCAGGCGAGCACGGTCGTCAAGGGCACGGGGACGTCACTCAAGGACGGCGACTACGCGCAGGTGTCCTACAGCGTGTACGAGGCGTCGGACGCGAAGAAGCTCGGCACCATCGGGTTCGACCAGGGCAACCCGCAGGTCCTCTCGGTCGGCGGCACCGGCTTCGGTGCGCTGCTCGCGTGCGCCACCGTCGGCGACCGGATCGCGGCTGTCGGACAGTCCTCGGCGCTCGGTTTCAACACCGGTGGCGAGATCGTCGTCGTCGCCGACGTGGTCGCACAGACCCCGACGAAGTCGACCGGCACCCCGCAGCCCCAGGACCCGAAGCTCCCCACGGTCAAGGACAAGGCCGACGGCGAGCCGGAGATCACCATCCCGAAGGGTGTCGCGGCGCCCTCGAAGACGCAGGTCGAGGTGCTCAAGCAGGGCGACGGAGCAGCCATCGCCGACGGCGACACCGCGCTGGTCCAGTACAAGGGCGTCCTGTACGACGGAGGCAAGGAGTTCGACTCCTCCTGGTCGAAGGGTGTCCCCACGACCTTCACCATCTCGGAGGGCTCCCTCATCAAGGGGTTCGTGACGGGCCTGGTCGGGCAGAAGGTCGGCTCGCAGGTGCTCATCGTCGCTACCCCCGAAGACGCTTACGGAGACACGCCGCGCGAGGGCTCAGGCATCCCGAAGAACGCTCCACTGGTCTTCGTGGTCGACATCCTCGCCAAGGGCTGACCCACTTCGGAGGGATCACCGAGACACGACGAAGGGACTGTCCACCAGTACTGGTGGGCAGTCCCTTCGTCGTCGGAGCGGCTGCCTTCCTACCGGTTCAGGTTCAGCGTTGGACCTTCGTGATGGTCACCGTGACGTTCATCACGACGTCCGACCCCGCGCGGTACTCATATGCCATGCCGTTGGATGCCCAGAAGGACGTCCGGCGATCACCCGCGGAGACTCGAATGATCTTCTTCCATGACCCCGTCTTGGTCCCCGTTCCCGTGAGGCCGTAGGGGACCCCCGAGTTCGTCCGCATGCAAGCGCTTGATTGCGTGCAGCCCGGGCCGACGGGCGTGAGGGCGCGTGCGTTGATCGGAGCGGCAGCTTCGACCGTGCCGGTCGCCGCATTCACGAGGAGCCGGACGGGCGCAGTGCCGTTCACGAGCGCGTCGATCTCGGCGCGGGACTGCGTGTCGCTGAGCCGTTCCAAGGCCGCTCGATCCGGTCCGGCGTCGGGTGATCCATCTGACGCGCTCGCGGCGATCGGTGTCGAGATCACCAGCGCCGCTGCTGCAAACCCTGCGAGTACTGAAGACGTTGTCAAGTGATTCATTCTTTCCCCTTTCTCCGTCAACGTCTCATATTTAGAATATCTTGGCAAGCCGAGACGGCGGCATAGAGTGAGTTCGTGAACTCCGCGAAGCGCCGCATCGTCGTCCTCGGCAGCACCGGCTCGATCGGCACGCAGGCCCTCGACGTCGTCGCCCGGAACCCCGAGCGCTTCGAGGTCGTCGGCCTCACCGCCGGGACCAACCGCGACCTCGTCGCCGAGCAGGCCGAGCGGTTCGGCGTCCGCGACACCGCGTTCGGCGCCGACGAGGCCGAGCGGCTCGTGCGGAGCGTCGAGGCCGATGTCGTCCTGAACGGCATCACCGGCTCGGTCGGCCTCGGTCCGACGTTGGCGGCCCTGGAGTCGGGCGCGACCCTGGCCCTGGCGAACAAGGAGAGCCTCATCGTCGGCGGCCCCCTCGTGCAGGCGGCCGCGGCCCCCGGCCAGATCGTGCCGGTGGACAGCGAGCACTCCGCCATCGCGCAGGCGCTCCGGTCGGGCACCGCCGACGAGGTCCGCCGACTGGTCCTCACCGCGAGCGGCGGGCCGTTCCGTGGCCGGTCGCGCGCCGAGCTCACCGACGTCACCCCGGCGCAGGCGCTCGCGCACCCGACGTGGGACATGGGCCTGGTGGTCACGACGAACTCCGCCACGCTCGTGAACAAGGGCCTGGAGGTCATCGAGGCACACCTGCTGTTCGGCGTCCCGTACGACCGCATCGACGTCACGGTGCACGCGCAGTCGATCGTGCACTCGATGGTCGAGTTCGTGGACGGATCGACGGTCGCGCAGGCGTCGCCGCCCGACATGCGCCTGCCGATCGCGCTCGGGCTGGCCTGGCCGGCGCGGGTCCCGCACGTCGGCGTCCCGCTCGACTGGATGACGGCGAGCACCTGGACCTTCGAGCCGCTCGACACCGAGGCGTTCGGCGCCGTGGCGCTGGCGAAGCGCGTCGGCACGCTCGGCGGGACCTTCCCGGCGGTGTTCAACGCGGCGAACGAGCAGGCCGTGGCCGCGTTCCACGCGGGCGCGATCGGCTTCCTCGACATCGTCGAGACCGTCGAGCGCGTCGTCGACGAGCACACGCCGGGGGAGCCGTCCCTCGAGGGCGTGCTGGCCGCGGAGCGCTGGGCGCGCACCGCGGCGGACCGCACGCTGTCCCGCTGACGCGAGTCGCGCCTCCAGTCCGGAGACGGTGACCAGGTGACGGACGGGAGGCGCAGATCACCTCCCAGGGCGCGCTCGGCTCCGTCATGGGAACCGTCCCGTACCCTTTCCCGGTGACCGTCGAATCCGTCCTGCTCTTCGTCCTCGGCGTGGTCGTCTTCATCATCGGCCTGCTGGTCTCGATCGGACTCCACGAGCTGGGGCACCTCGCCTTCGCGAAGCTCTTCAACGTGAAGGTGACGCAGTACTCCCTGGGGTTCGGCAAGGCGATGTGGTCGTTCCGCCGCGGCGAGACGGAGTACGGCATCCGTCCGATCCTGCTCGGCGGCTACATCTCGATGGTCGGCATGCTGAAGCCGCGGGCGACCGGGAGGCCGAACGCGATCACGAACACCGGGATGTACGGCGCCTTCGTGCAGGACGCCCGACAGGCGAGTGCCGAGCAGATCGCGGACTCGGGCGGCGACGACTCCCGGGCGTTCTACCGGCTGATCTGGTGGAAGCGCATCATCGTGATGGTCGCCGGTCCCGCGATGAACCTCGTGATCGGGATCTTCCTGTTCGGGGTGCTGCTCGTCGGGTTCGGCGCGCCGACGACCACCTTCACGTCGAGCGTCGACTGCGTCCTGCCGACCAGCCAGGCGACGACGTGCAGCCCGGGGGACGCGGTCTCCCCGGCGAAGCAGGCCGGCATCCGCTCCGGTGACGTCGTGCTGTCGGTCGACGGCGAGCAGGACCCGACCATCGCGCAGGTGTCCGAGGTCTTCCAGCGCTCGGCCGGCCAGGACGTCACCGTCGTCGTCGAGCGCGACGGCAGCGAGCGGACGCTGCACATCACGCCGACGACCGCGACCCGCGACGTCTACACGGCCGACGGCACGGTCGCGAAGAACGACGACGGCTCGACGAAGACGCAGCAGGTCGGTGTCGTCGGGGTGAGCATCGGCCAGTCCCTGGTCCGACAGTCGCCTGCCGCGGTGCTGCCGGCGACGGGTGCGCAGATCTCGGCCTCGGCGCACCTCATCATCGACCTGCCGCAGCGGCTCGTCGCGGTGTGGAACGCGGCGTTCGGCGCGCAGGAGCGGTCGCAGGACAGCCCGGTGTCGGTGGTCGGCGTCGGCCGTGCGATCGGCGAGGTCTCCTCGATGAGCGGCGTGCCGGTGGTCGACAAGGCGTACACGATCCTCGGCCTGCTCGCG
>Ga0153989_1000070_pt1 | contig 24724 bp, 22 predicted proteins | sample TSNC073MetaG_FD_104701 | JGI IMG/M metagenome (GOLD analysis project Ga0153989, IMG submission 104701) | Attine ant fungus gardens microbial communities from North Carolina, USA - TSNC073 MetaG | ecosystem: Host-associated > Fungi > Mycelium > Unclassified | place: USA: North Carolina, Jones... | reverse complement strand
GCGCCGCTGTCGTGCGCGGCGCGGAGGAACTCGATCGCCTCGCGCGTCCGGCCGCTGTGCGAGAACGCGATCGCGACGCCGTTCGGGCCGAGCAGCGTCGCCGGGACCAGCGCGTCGTGCGCGTCCGCGAACGACAGCGCCGTCCGACCGACGCGGAGGAGCTTCTGCGCGAGGTCGCGGGCGCCGGCGTTGCTCGCGGACACACCGAACACGATGACGGTGTCCGCGGCGGCGACCCGGTCGATGACGGACTGCAGCACGTCGAGGTCGAGCGACGCCGCGGTCTCCTGGATCCCGACGATCTCGGACCTGCTGATCTTCGCGATCATCTCGGCGAGGGAGTCCGCGTCGGTGATGTCGGAGCCGTACTCGCCGACCTGGCCGAACTGGGCGGACTCGGTCGCGAGCTCGGTGGCCATCTGCAACCGCATCGGGGCGTACCCGGTGAACCCGATCGTGCGGCAGAACCGGACGACGCTCGTCTCGCTCGTGGAACAGTTGCGGGCCAGCTCGGTGATCGTCTGCTCGAGCACGATCTGCGGACGCTCGAGGATCGCCTCGGCCACACGCCTCGTCGAGGGAGGGTAGGTGTCGAGTCGCGACTGGATCGAGGTCCGGATGCTCACCCTGATGACACTATTGGGCGATTCCAGCACGGTCATGGACAACCTCTCCGAACGCGTTCCGATTGGTCGTCATGCTACGGAGCGGGATGTCGTCGCGTCAATGCTTTTCATCCGGCATGACGATCAGGTAAATTACCCACCATGGCACCAGCCGAGCCCGCTGCCCTCGTCGACCTGGGGAAGACGACGTGCCGTGTGCGCGTCGGCGACCGGTCCGCCTCGGGGCACGGAAGCGCCGGCCTCGCGGAGCACGACGGGCTCGAGGACGCGATCGCCGCGATCACCGACGCCCTGACCGTGCTGAGACCCGGACCCGGACCCCGGCCCGGACCCGCGCCCGCGTCGCTCGCCGCGTTCGTCGGCGGTGTCGCCATCGGCGCTGCCGGAGCCGCGACCGTGCCCGATCGCGCCCGCGAACTGGCGGACCGTGTCGCCACGGCCTCCGGCGGGCGCGCCGTCGTCACGAGCGACGTCGTGACCGCGCACGCCGGTGCCCTCGGCGGCGCACCCGGGACCGTGCTGGTCGCCGGCACCGGAGCCGTCGCGATCGGGATCGACCCCACCGGACGGATCCGACGCGCGGACGGCTCCGGCATCTGGCTCGGCGACGACGGGTCCGGCCGCTGGATCGGACAGCAGGGCCTGCGTGCTGCCCTCCGCGCGCACGACGGACGCGGACGCGACACCGCCCTCCGCGATGCCGCGATGTCGCTGGCGCCGTCGCTCGACGCACTGCCCGCCGTCGTCGGCGGGTCCGCAACCCCCGAGCGCACCCTGGCCGCCTTCGCGCCCGTCGTCCTGTCGCACGCGGCCGACGGCGACGCCGTCGCGTCGGACATCGTCGAGCGCGCGATCGGGCACCTCGTCACGACGGCCCGCGCGGTGGCTCCACCCGAGTCTGCGGCGCACGTGGTCGCGATCACCGGTGGACTCGTCGCGCACGACGGGTTCGCGGCGCGGCTCCGGCAGGCGCTCGTCGACGATGACCTCGACGTCGTCGAGCCGCTCGGTGACGCCCTCGACGGCGCCGCACTCATCCTCGACAACCCCGATCTCCCCCATGAGAGGCAGGTGTCCCGTGTCGATGCCCCGTGACCCAGACGACGCGCTCCTCGACGCCATCGGCGACGAACTCAGCACGCTCGCCACCGAGTCCGTCGACGAGCGTCGCAGCTCCGTCGACCTCCTCGACACCACCGACCTCGTCGCCGCCATGCACGACGGGAACCGCGCCGCGTTCGACGCCGTCGGCACCGCGCTCCCCGCGATCGCCAGCGCCGTCGACGCGATCAGCTCGCGGATGGCCGGCGGCGGCCGGCTCATCTACATCGGCGCGGGGACGTCCGGCCGCCTCGGTGTCCTCGACGCGAGCGAGTGCCCACCGACGTTCGGGACCGATCCGTCCCTCGTCGTCGGCATCATCGCCGGCGGGGAGCGCGCGATCCGCTCCGCCGTCGAACGCTCCGAGGACGACGAGGCATCAGGAGCAGCCGACCTCGCCGCCGTCGGGCTCACCGCGCAGGACACCGTCGTCGGGCTCTCCGCCTCCGGCCGCACCCCGTACGTGTTGGGCGCGCTCCGTGCCGCGAACGAGGTCGGTGCGCTCACCGTCTCGGTCGCCGGCAACGAGCACTCCAGGACGGGCGCGACGGCGGCGATCGCGATCGAGGCCCCGGTCGGTGCCGAGTTCATCGCCGGCTCGACCCGGCTCAACGCCGGGACCGCCCAGAAGCTCGTGGTCAACATGCTCTCGACCCTGACGATGGTGCGGCTCGGCAAGACCTACGGCAACGTCATGGTCGACCTCCGCGCGACGAACGCCAAGCTCGTCGCCCGCAGCCGCCGCACCGTCGTCTCGGTCACCGGCGTCGACACCGCGACGGCGGCCACCGCACTCGACGCGGCGCACGGCTCGGTCAAGGAGGCGGTCTTCGCGCTCCTGACCGGCAGCAGCCCCGCCACCGCAACGTCCGCGCTCGCCGCTGCCGACGGGCACCTGCGGATCGCACTCGACCGGGCGTCCTCCTCGACGGGCCTCGCACGATGACCCGCATGCTCGACCTGCTGGCCACCCCGACGGTCGTCGGGGTCCCCGCGACGGTGCTCTGGAACGCCCCGACCGCTCCACGGCCGATCGACGCCGCCGCCGTGGCCGACGCGCCGGACCTCGTCGCGTGGGCAGCCGGTCTCGACAACGACGCGCGGCTCGGACTGCTCGACCGTGCCGACACCCACGCCGTCCTGGGCGAGCCGGTGATCGTCGTCGCCGAGGCCGCCGGGTGGGCGGAGGTCCGCCTGCCGCTCCAACCGTCGTCGAAGCACCCGGCCGGGTACCCCGGATTCCTGCCGACGGCGCACCTCCTGCCGCTCGAGAGCCCCCGGACCGACCCGGTCGTCGTGCGGAGCGGGCCGCTCCTCGGTGCGATCCTCGACCGCCGTGCATCGGGCGGGTACCTCGGCCCCGACGGCGTCGAGCACGACCTCGCAGCGACCGCGGTCACGTCGCTGCGCTCGCCCTCGCCGGGGGCCGTCGACCCCGCCGATGCGCTCGCGGTCGCCCGCACCTTCACGGGGATGCCGTACCTCTGGGCCGGGTCATCGGCCGCCGGTGTCGACTGCTCGGGCCTCGTCCACGTGTCCTACCGCGCCCTCGGGATCGTCGTCCCGCGTGACGCCGACGACCAGGCCGAGGCCCTCGAGCCGGTCGCGCCGGAGGACGCCCGACCCGGCGACCCGGTGTTCTTCGCGAACGAGCACGGCATCCACCACGTCGCCCTGGCGACCGGTGGCGGCGCGACCTTCCACGCACCACGGACGGGGCAGCTCGTCGGCGCGGGGCGATTCGACACGGTCCCGGCGACCGAGACGGTGACCGCGGCGCGCGTCCGCTGAGCGAGCCGTCCCGAGCCTGCCGACAGACGCGGCGGTGCGCGTCGCATCGGTGGTCGGCTGACGGGAGGGGCTCCCGGCGTGGTCAGAGGTACCGGCGCACGTCCTCGACGAATCGCGGAACACCGGCTCGACGCAGCGTCTCGAGGACGTCATCCACAGTCACAGGAGGGTCCCGGTAGTCCTCCGTGAGCTCGCGCAGCACCCGGGTGACCGCTTCTTCGGAGCTATCCGATGCGACAACGAAGTCGGCTTGCCACCCGTGTACCTCGGTGAAGCGCCCTGGCATGAGATGCAAGTGATAGAGCTCATCACCAAGCGCTTCCTCGTGTCCAGCCCGGCCGTCGGACGACTGCAGCGCGCGCAAACCGCGGCGCTCAACTCGCTCTTCGACAACCTCGTCGCATGGGAGCGTGAAGCCACCGACCTTCGCACGCTGCCACCAAGCCTGCAAGACGCCCTCCAGGTCAACGCGGCCGTCCTGCCGGAGGGCGAACCGCTCACCCTCGGCCACTACCGTGCGATTCGCGACTACCTCTGCGGTCTGTCCGACGCGCAGGCCTTCTCGATCTCGCAGTGGCTCTCCGGAATCGCCCTGCCCGGCGCCAGCCTCAACGACCTCCCCAGCGCCTGATCGAGGAGGTGGCGGCATCGACCGCCGTCAGCCCGATGCGATCAAGCGTCGATGATCGACCGTCCCCGCCGCCGTCCGCCGCCGGGTGGCGGCCCGTCGGCCGCATGTGACGATCGGACAGAATGGTGACGTGGGTAACAACGTGCAACGGCGGCATCACACCGTAGCCCGGGTCCTCCTGCAAGGCTTCGCGGATGACGCCGGGCAGCTCCTGCAACTCCACCGGTCCGGTGCGGAGCACCGCACGGCCACGACGAACGCGTCCGTCCGCGGCGAGTTCTACACGGTCACGATCAACGGGGCACCGAGCACCCTCGTCGAAGAGTGGCTCGCAACGGACGTCGAGGATCCCGCCGCGGAGACCCTCCTTCGCGCTCGGACCGAACACATCGTCCGGACCGAGGATCGGAGACCCCTCGCGCGATTCGCGGCAGCGAGCCTGCTTCGCACCCAGGCTGCCCGCTCCCAACTGCTGCGGATCGGCGACGACGTTGGGCCGCTCACCCTCCTGCACTACGCGCTCGAACAGGAGCCCACACTCGGCGACCTCACCGACCCGACGCAACGGTCACAGATGATCGCGGAAGCCACTGCCGCCTACAAGCGCCTCTCCCCGTTGACCGACAACACCAACGCGCTCCTACGCGTCGTGCTGCGCAAGACCGATGAGCTGGCGCAGATGCTCACCGGCTGGGAGTGGACCGTGCACCGCGGCAAGCACCCCCTGCTTCTCACCGGCGACAGCCCAGCTGTCACGGTCCGCACGAACACTGTCGGCTGGAACGGAGCGCTCCCGGCCGGCGCACCGGTGTTCCTCCCGATCAGCCCCACCCACCTCATCGTCGGCACCGCGCCGGAACACCGCTTCGGCACCACCGTCGCATCGCCCACTACCCTCACCGACGACATGGCCCGGGCAAGTAACAGCTGCATCATGCGTGAGGCCGCGGAGTCGGTGTTCCGTCACCCAGCTACGCCTCTTCCGCCGATCGCTTTCCCGCCTACCGCTGAAGTCCTTCCGGAGCCGGTCGTCACCTGGAGCAGATCCGATCCGGCGGGCTCGGACGTTGGGGGTATCGTCACCGACGCGGATCTGCCTCCGGTCGAGGACGCAAGAATCGCCGCGCTACTCCGCGCGATCCAGAACGTCGACTGGCCCAACGGAAGCTGACGCCGGTCGAGCGCAGGCAGGGGAGTCCAGGCCTGCGCCGCGGAACCGTCGATGCCCCGGGGCTCGGATTACCCAATCGCGCGCCGTGAGGCGACGACGAGCGTCATCCTCTCGGCGGATTGGGGTCGTTGCCGTACGAGTTCTTCTCGCCGACCGTCCCGTCGAGCTTGCTGATCGTGTGCTCGACATTGCGAGCCTTCGCCACCCCTCGACCGACGGCCTGCTGCTCAGCCTTGGTTCCGCCCGCGTGGGCAGCGCGACTGCTGCCCTCGACGTTGGACTTCCAGACACCATCTTCGTTGTAGGTGCGGATGTCACCCTTGGCCATGATGCACTCCTCTCACCGCCTCCCTTCAAGCACCGGATGGAAATCGGCTCGGCCTCGACGGGTATTTCTATAATTCTATAATGCGCGAGCATCTATAAATCTATAATCCGGGCGACACCGCAGGAGAATCAACGCGGGCGTCCCGGTGTGCCCCATCGCTCGTCGTGCTGGGTTGAGCCTTCCGCCTCTGCCACCTCACCAAGCCTGTCGGTCTCCCTCGCGAGACCCCACGAAGAGGGAGTTCGCACCGTCCACGTCGCTGCTCTACCGTGAGGGGCGTGAGCCATCTTCAAACAGCGAGCGGGGCACCGGCCGGGGACGCAGCGCTCCTCCGCGCCGCGAGGGAACTCCCAGCCCGTGTCGATCAAGTCGCTCGGGTCCTCGGCATCGAGGCGCTCGACGTTGTCGGACGCCTCGTCGTCGGCGGCAAGCCCGCCGTGGCAGCCCGGGCCACTTTGCCCGGCTCCCAGGTTCTGTCATTACTGGACCCGGTTCCGCCTCGTCGCTCCTTCCGTACCCTCGAACCACTGTTGCTTGACGCGTTCCCACGGACGGTTGACGGTGAGTTCAAACCGATCACCACTGCCGTCTTCAAGAACCGCCTCATCGACCTGACAAGGGACCTCGACGAGGCCAACTTCGACGAGGCCGACTATGGCGTCCCGACGGTTCGCGCGTTCGTTCGGCTCTTCCCCGAACGCCTCCTTGCCATCGAAGACGGCCGATCGACCATGGTGCAAGCGGTCGACCAAGCGACGGCCGCGTCCGATCCGAAAACTGCACTCGGGCGCCAGCGCATCCGGCCTGACCTGTGGCGTGCCGCATTGGACTACGCGTCGGGCTTGCCCTACGTCTGGGACTCCACGAGCGCTGTCGCTCGCCCATCGGAACCGTCCGATGGCACGTTGCCACCCTTTCCCACCCTCACACCGGAGCAGCTCGCGGGCTGGCGTCAGGACTACATCGCGACGATCGCGGAACCATCCGAGGACCTCACCGCTTGGGCGAGGAACAACGGCAAGACCGCGGCCCTACCGCCCGAACTTCGCTCTGGTTGGAACCGCCTGTTGAGCGAGCGTGTGGTGGAGCACATTCGTCGCACTCTGACCGAGCTTGGTGACGCTGACGTGTCCGTGTTTGAGGAGTATGGCGTGCCACGATCTGCGACACCGTCGTCGTTGCGGGCGTTCATGCACCGATACATCGACACGGCATCCGAGCAGGAGCTTGCGGCGATGACGATCAATCCCGTCATCGCGATGAGACTCAGCCGATAGCGCATGCGCCCTCCGCAGATCTTCGTGATCGTCCTCGACCGGGAACATGAGGACCGCTACGACGAAGCGGCCCAAGCAGCCCGCGCCTTCGAGCGTGAAGCAGTACCGGTGCGATGGCTTCGCGCTGTAGCGACGAAATCGTCGGTCGGCTCAGAGAGCAACCGGCCGCTCTACATCCTCAGCGCCCGTGACGCTCACTCGCTCTATCTCGCGCTCCACGACGGTCCGGTCGGTGTCCTCGCAAACACCAAAGCGCGAGTCCGGCATAACGTCCACGGCCCCCTCGGTTCACGCAAGGTGATGCCCGTGGAACGGTTCGTCCGCCACAAAGCGGCGTACCGAGCGTTGGGCGCCGAAGACGCGGTCTCGCAGCTCTTCGACGAGCTGCACCTCTGGCCTGGCGAACGTGCGTGCCTCGACGACCGTGACCCGCGGATCCTGCCAATGCACGTATTCAGCGCCACCGAATGGGGCGAGCTGCACGGCGACGAACGGACCCGCTTCGAACGGGAACACGGCAAGCCCACCGCGCTGGCCGATCATGCGCAGCGACAGTGGAAGCGCACCACGGCCCTCCACGGAAGTCAGCAGCTGCACGTACGCGGCACCAGCCTCCCCGCCGGATTCCACTGGGACGTCCAAAGCCCGGACAGCGCCGAGCACCTTGGAACCCACACCGAAGCCTGGAGCTTCAAGCGCGGGTCGTACGCGAACATCTACCCAGATGCCACGATCCGCGCAGGGCAACGATCTGGGCTCTCAGCGAGGCCAATCTGGAACGAACTCGACGCTGAGAAGGAGAAACGAAGTCGGATCGACCGTCAGCGCTCACCCAAGCGAAGTGGCAAACGGGGCGCTAGTTAAGTAGCATGGTCAGCGATCCAGCGTCTAGGCGCCTGGAAGGACGGCCCGGACCTGCAACCCGGACCCGAAGCAATCGAATCGAGCGTGGGGACGCAACCCCGGCACAACACCGCGAGCCCCGGATCGTAGATCTGGACCGCCGGAACGCCTCCGCCACTCGCATCACTTGATGCCTCGATCGTGCGCCAGGAGTGCTCGCAGTTACAGACTTAGACCCCCTCACCTTTGAGGGGGTCTAACTTTTTGCGGCACCGCCTCATCGTCAAGCCAAGATCGGGGACTTGCTGGTGTCGATGTGCGCCTAGTCATCAACACGACTCTCTTCGGGAAGGCATGGGGTCAGCCGGCGTCACCCGCCCACCGGCCGAGACCACGCCGCGTGGGGCTGCCGACAGCTCACCATCATGATGATCCCGAGATCGTCATGATGAAGCGCGGTCTGCTCGACACGCGCACCATGCGGGCGCGCCCACGCCTCCACGCCCCTGCAAGCATTCCAACGCGTATGTGCTCATTCGGCTGTGCCGCGCAGGGTGGTGTCACTCAACGCCGAGCCCGAGACGCGCCCCAGCGATAGCGGTGTCAGACAGAGGCAGTTCCGTGCGTGGTCGCCGAGCCTGGTGGGGTCGCGTCGGGTGCTGTGAAGGCGAGATCTCGCCGGACTTCGCGAACTATGACGAGACATGGACCCATCCCTTAGCGTCGGCTTGCTATACGAAACGCGATTTACGCATTACAATCAGGGCATGCAGCATCGGCATGAAGCGGCAACCCGAACGTGGTCCAAGACGTTGTTCAACGACGTCCACTTCCTGCGTGTGGCCACCGCGATCGGCCAGGGGCCAGCAGAGACGGACGCGACCGTCCTGCAAGCGGACCTTAAACTGACTCAGCCTGCTGTCCGCCGCGTCATCGTGGACCTCGAAGGGGTCCGGCTGCTCGACCGGCTAGACCGTGTGAGCCGGACCGAACCGCAACGGTACCGTCGTGCCGAGGGGCACCCATTTTGGGCCGCGGCGTCCGCACTGTTGAACGCGGCGATCGAGGTAGAGAGGTGAAGGACGTGCGACTGGAAGCAGTCACGCTCGGTGACGCCGCGAAACTATTGCCCGGCGAGATGCTTTGCCGTCACACCGCCGACGTCTTCGGGTCCCGCATCACGGTTACCTACGCGGTCAACGCGGAGGAGCATGCACGACGCGAGCAGGTTGGCACTGGTGCCATCGAGGATGAACGAGCGCTCGCGATGCTCTTGGCTCTGCCAACAGACGACCTTGCCCCAGTACCACCACGGTTCGCGGATGTCGCGATCGACCTGGCATCGCATTCGGCTAGCACGGTGGACATCTTCGCCGACCCAGATGGCGACGTGTGGGCACGCCGACGTGTGGACGTCCCCGTCCGAGTCGTCGAGATTGAGATCGCTTCTTCGCGATGGCCGTTAGCCATGCGGGCAGCCCACCGATGGAACGGCTACGGCCCTCGGAAGATTGTGATGACGACGGGAGTGCCGGACGAGTCGGCCGCCTCCATCGAAGCCAGCCACTACGGCGTCGGACTCACCATCGAAGATGGCAGCGGTGGCCGCGTCATCATCGAAGCGGACACGTTCAACCCGCGACGATTCACTGTAGCTCGCTGGCTCTTCGCTGAGACGGTCTACCGACAGTTCGTTGACGCTGTCCGAAGCTAACCCGTTCCCATCGGCCCTGCGCGAGCATCATTATCTCAGCGCTGGCTCCAGAACATCACCTCGTCGGGAATCGGTACTGCACGACCGAGGTAGGACTCCAGCTGTGCGTAGGTGTCCAAAGCTGCCGCCGCTTGCGCGGCCCACCACGCACCGATCTCGGTCGGGGAGAGTCCGAATGTCTGCTCGTGGAGGCGCTGTAGATCCAGGGCGTTGTGGAGGTGTCCGGTAAGCCGGTCCTCGTCACTATGGAAGAGCCTGTCAATCGGCTGGTTCTCGCAGATCGCACAGAGGCAGGCGATGCTCTCCACGTCAACGAACCAGTGTCGACGAAGCTCGGTGGATCGGACGAATCGCAGCAGGTCCCCGATGAACATGTGCGGTGCCATGTCCGAGGGGTCCGCGGCGCTGCCACCCTTCCGGCCGACAGGGGTCAGACGTCGCTTCGATGGGATCACCCCGACTGCCATGCCTACGGCTCCATGAGCCAGCGCGTCGAAGCCGCTCAGATCCACACGCCACGGGATCACCATGTTCGTGGCTTCCTCGAAGATGCGCCGGTATGCGCGGCGGCGACGCTCGTTGTGGACTGGGTTCTTGTCAGATGTCAGAGCCAGCAACACGGGGTGTTTGCTGCGATTGATGACTGCGATGAGCTGACGAACGGTGTCCTCCCGATCGAGGACCGCTCCGCTGATCGGAATGAGGAACGCGGTATCAGTCCGGTCAACGTCGTTCACCATCGACAGTGCCGTCTTCAAAGAGTCGGAGTCGCCCACCTTGAACTGCCCGGTTGGCGTGATCGCAATCGTGCTGTGAGCAGCACGCATCTCCGTGAGGGCCTCATCGAGGGTCGGCCGGATCATCATGTTCGGGTCACCGAGGTAGAACGGTTGCTCCGGGTTCGCCCAGTAGCCGAACTCGCCCTCGATGCGTGTCGGCTCGATGATCAGCGCGTGCGCCGGATGCGCGTCCTTCAGCTGCCGTGCCTGTCGAACTCCGTACGCGCCCGTCGTCACGATCCCACTCGCAGAAGCTGAAACCCACGGCGCAGCGTCGATGACCTCTTCTCCGAGTACGAAGAGCTGACGTCCGCGCAGCAGACTACGTGCGTCGCCGACCTCAACGCCACGGGCCGGCGCGCTCGCTCGGAGGGCGCCCCGGAGGTTCTGATTGCTGATCGCGCTGTATTGGTCAGGCATGGTGCGGATCCTCCAAGAAGGTGGCACGGAACTCGGGCTCAAGCATGTAAGCGGAGCGGGCAAGCTGCTCGGCGGTGACGCCGCTATTGAGCGCGTCCTCGACGGCTCGCCGCAACATCGTTGGGATCTCGACGGCAAGCGGCTCCGGTTCACGGCGGCGCATGCCAGTGGTTGCGAGGGTGACGTTCAGTCCCCGGTACTCCCGATCCGACACTAAGTCCAGATCGAACGCCCGTCGGATGACGGCGCCCAACGACACACGCCAGAGGCGCTTCAGTCGAAGTAACGCGTCCAGGTCAGACCCTGCCCAGTCGCGACGGAAGTCCCGCTCGGGCATCAGGAAGGCGCTTGCGAAAGCATCCGCTTGCTGCTCGTGCAGCGGCGAAGCGGCCGTGTCATGCATCACCGCATGACCAAGCTCGTGAGCGAGCGTGAACCGCTGCCGCTCCGCCGAGGTGTGCCGAGACACCAGAACGATCGGAACAGCGTCGTCTGGCCAGCCCGCAATCGCATCGACCTGCGCCGAATCAAGATCCGTGCTCAGAACAACCACGCCGGCCGCCTCGACGACCGCGGTGAGATCGCCGATGGGACCGGCTGGAACCTCAAGGTCCCGCCGGACAAGAGCAGCGATGTCCGCTGGAGTGTCGAAACCATCCTCCGGAAGCGACCGACGACGCAGCCGAATCGGCGTGGCCGACTCGCCGAGGAGCTGACTCGCTCGAAGGCTCGTCAGATCAAGCTCAGCTCGGATTCGCTTCAGCGCGGTCTCCGGGGTCGTCTTCTGTCTCCGGTGGAACACCCTCGCATCCGAACGCGCTACGGGAGCATCCGCAAACGCACCGGACGGCACAGCGAGCGCGCGTTCAAGCGCTGCCCATCGGTCTGAGTCGAGGTCCTCGCGTGCTCGCTCCGCCTTCGACAAAGCGGCTTGCGAGATGTTCGTCGCTTCCACCAGGTCCGCCTGGGTGAGCCCATGAGCGACTCGGAGTGTGCGCAGGAGTGCGGCGCGGTCTGCGAGGCTCGATGACATGCACCGAGAATAGCAGACGAGGCTCGAATATTCGAGTGCCCTGCCTCATCACGGCTTACTTCGCTCGCGATCCTCCTCGCCGTCCCTCATCACGTCCGTGACGGAGGGAACTCGACCCCTCCACCAGCGTTGAAGTTGCTGATCGGCAGCGTGTCCGCGGCAACGATGTTCCAGCCGGTGTCCACGTGAACGCGGTAATCGATCTGCCGATACGACTGCTCGCGCTTCGCCCATCGTTCGGGGTCATACCCGGGGCTGCTGACCTGCAGAACGACCTCAAATGTCTTCCCGATCGCGTCGGAGACGACATCGGCGTCATCGGCCCCCGAGAAGGTGACGCCCACCCACGTCGCGTTCCCCACATCGATGGCGACGACGTACTTGAGCAACCCGAGGGCTCCCAGATCCCGCCAAAGCTGCGCGACGTCGATCGTGCGCTGCCCAGCGTGGAAATCGACGTGGCAGAGGATCCCGGCACCGTACTCGAACGGCGCGGTCGCCCACGGACGGGCACTGAACTGAACCTGGTACTCGATGTCGTAACGCCGCTGAGCGTGCTCCGTGAGGCGCTGTGCGGTGCGGTGATTGCCCCGGACCCAACCATCAGTGACCGCATCGGCTCCCGTGGTCGGCGGACGCCACCGAGAGTTGTAATCGGACATGGCTATGAACGCGCCAGCCTCTAGGTCGCGTAGTGTCTGCTCAATACGACCAAGATCGTCTCGGTTTGGGCGCCTGATGTGGCCGATTCGGTGACGAATTTGTAGGAGTTCGGCTTGGCGCCCCTCCCACGCAGTCTGTTCGAAGAGGGACGGCGCGAACAGGTTCCAGTCACTACGAATGATCTGCACGAGCTGCGAGTAATCGAGGTAGGCGAGTGGGTTGTCGTTGTCGACCCCAGTCATGTGTGAGAACGAGGCGTCACGTTCCTCGCGTCGTTGGGCTCGCTTGACCGCGTCCGTCCATTCAGCCCCGAACGCAGCCCGCAGCTCCATGTAGACCAGGTCGCGTACCCAGGCTTCAAGCTGCCACCACCGGGCATACATCGCAATGGACTGCTGCGGCACCCCAAGCGCATGCGCGGACACTATTGCATCTCCTGACGGTCCGCGAAGCACGCTGGGGAGAGTCGGTTCGTCGAATACATCCATGACCTTCCCAATCGGACGCTCCCGGCCGCTCGTTACGTGCGACCACCGAGTAGCGCTCACCAGTCGAGAGCGATGACCTCTCCGACTATGAACCGATCTGAAGCCTGCTGGGCATGGCCAGTCCTTTGCTTCACCTGGCGGAGGCCCAGTCGTCGTCAGGGTTTGATGTGCAGGGGCAGCCTCGGCTGCATCGGGGGGGCTCCCTCGAACAGATCGTTCAAGTGGTCCTTCTCCCGCGCAAAGCGCATCAGTGTGGTCACAGCTGTGATCTGACGGTCCAACGCGGCAAGGCCGGTGCTGTCGGTGAGGAACTGGTGGTGCTTATGCGACCGGTTCCCGGCGACGCTCTTGGGGTTGCGTCCTTCCAGTTCGTCGTGGACACCGACGGGGAGGTGGACGTAGATGTACTTGTTGATGACCCGGCCGGCTCACCCAGGACGCCGAGTGCCGTCCTTGTCGTACTCCCACTCGTGGAGGCGGACCATCTGCTGGAACAACTCGTCGGGAAAGGTCTTCACCCACGGCGAAGGTTCCACTACTCGTCGAGTACCCGATTCGTCATCTCTTCGTGGACGGCGTGATCACGGAGATACTCGCGTAGGTATGGCAACGCAAAGTCGACACGGCCATAGCCCGCGGGCCGGATGACTCCAGCTGCGAGGAGGCGTGTGCGGTACACCGAGGCATATCCCATTGATTCGCCCAATCGAGCTGCGATGTCACTGGTCTTCGATGGTCCGTCGTCTTGCGCCATTGCCACAAGGTACGTGCGATCAACGTTCGACAGGTCCGCAAGCGCTGTAGCGTGCACCATCGAGCCGAGACGCTTGCGAGCGGCAGGTATGCCGAGGGCGGCGGCCTCCTCGTCGATCAGGTCGCCTGTGGCCTTCCGCCAAACGTGATAGCCGACGAGCTGGATCATGAACGGATAGCCACCAGTCGCCTCGGTGATCGATGCAAGCGCTGGTTCCGTGATCCGCCGACCCGCTGTCGTGATGGTCTCCAGGAAGGCCCCCTGTACTGCCGGTAGAGCAACGTCGGAGAGCGTGAAGGGGGTGGCGCGTCGCAGGAACGTGAGAACGTCGTCGTTGAGCAAGTCCGAGAGCGACGAGGGCAGTCCAGCGAGGACCATGGCGACGTTGCGTCGTTCCGTCACGAGATGTTGGAACGTAGCGGTGATCTCCCGCAGGTCTTCACGTGCAGCGTTGTGAACCTCGTCAACCGTTATCATCAGCCCGACTTCATCCTCGTCCAAGAGGTCGAGCAGAGTGACGAAGCGTTCACGCAGACTGGTTGCGGATTCAGGCTGCACCGCTTGTCCGCGCTCGGTGAGCGCACTGGCGAGGGCAGCACTGATGCGAGCGGAAACGCCTGGTGTCGCCGTCTCTGAGAGCGTCGTCCACCCGTGCGCGCGAGCACGGTGGGCAACCTCCGTCAAGAGCACAGTCTTGCCGACTCCTCGTGCGCCCGTGAAAGTTGCCCAGCGCGCAGGTGCTCCCGGTCCGTCGTCGATGGACTCCTCGATCTCCTCGAGGACCTCGTCGCGGCCAACCAGGAGAGGCGGCGTCGCGCCGGCAGTAGGTTTGAACGGGTTGCGCATCACGTCCTCCGATTTTTGGGATTTTTAGAACTTTTATAACTTGTTTGGGTGTCGCACGCAAGCTGCGCAGAGGAGAGTGTGGATGTTTCACGAGCAGATACGCCCCTGGGCGACTGACTATCAGCGGCGCCTCGACGAAGCGCGGCGCCACAGTCATGCGCTCCCCGACGCTGAGCTTGACGCCGTGGCAGCCGATGCCCTTGTCGACGCGATCGTCAACGAGCACTCGGCGCAGGACGTCGAGGTTGCGTATGAAGCGATCGAGTCGAAGACCTACGCGCTGTCACCGATCGCAGGAGAAGACGCGTCCGCGACAGCTCGGCCGACTCGCTTCGAACTGGCCGTCCCTTGCGCTGGCGCCGTCCAGGAACTGCAACACGCTGGTGGGGGATCTCGATCGACCGGTGATCGCTCGTGGGTCACGATGCAGTTCGACGTCTCCGCGGACTTCGATCAGGAGCAACTCGCGCAGATACAAGAGCAATGGTTCGCGTCCCTTCGCGCCGGCGCAGACCAAGCCAACGCCGTGATCCGGCAGCGCCGAGAGGAACTGCGCCAGGCTGTTCAACAGATCATCCAGCCCCGCCACGCAACGCGGCAAGCCATTCTTCGCGCAACGCGCGCGCTGAATATCCCTCTCAATCAGAAGGAGGACGGCCGCCAACTCCTCACACCCCAGCCGAAACTACTGACCCTGCAGGACCTTGAACGCAGCGCCGCCGCCGGCGGAAACGAATACGGTCTTGCGGCCGGTATTGCTGATGCGATCGTTGCGCAGATCGAGGCTTTCGCCCTAGCGCTCGAACGGTCACCAAACACGGCAAACAAACTCGCCCCTCACGACGAGGAAACCCTCCGTGACGTGCTGCTCTTCGTGCTGAATACCAACTGGGAAGGCCTGGCCACAGGCGAAACGTTCCTGGGCAAGGGCAAGACCGACATATTGCTGCGGTGGCGGAACCGCGATGCATTCATCGGCGAGTGCAAATTTTGGAACGGGGAAACCCTTTTCGATCAGGGCCTGGAGCAGCTGCTCGGACGCTACACCGTCTGGCGGGATACCCGTGTCGCGATGCTGCTGTTCATCCGCAACCGTGCCGATGTGACCTCCATCATCGACAAAGCGAAGGCGCGCATTCGTGCGCACGGTCGCTTTGTTGGGCCTGGTCCGAAGAGCTCCTCGTTCCGGCTGCGGGCGCAACATGATGCTGACAAGATTGTCGTGGCTGACTTGGTGCCGGTCGTTATGCCGAAGATGTGAACTGAGCTCTCCGGTTCTAGGGACGGGCGCGAGCGCTATGGCGCTGTCGCGCCAAGCCTTCTACCCGCCCGCCTAGCGTTGCAGCGGCAAGATTGGGCCCTAATCCAAAGATTGGTCCCTCGCTCAGGATCCGCGGTCCTCTCGGGCTGGCCCGCAGGCGCACCTGGCTCTGCTCTTCCGCAGGGCGTGGGCTTTTGGTCCGCCTGGCTGCTGTCCCGCTCAGCCACGCTCGTCGTCGAACGGCCCTTCTCCGAATCTGACCTACAGACCCGCCGGCTCGTCATTCCGACTTCGGCACCAAACCGGTCTGGTGGGCACAGCGGGTCGCCGCTAACACTGCTGCGGCCCACCTCTGAGGGTCGGCGCGCATCGTGAACTGTGCCAAATTGTGCCTGCGTTCTGTGCCAAAGCGTCTCCTCGGCAGATGTGTACGGCCGGTCTGAACGGGGTTTTTGCTGACTCGCCAACTACCCAAGACGGAGGATCAGATCGGTGAGTCGGATTCCGAAGAGCGCGCAGGCGTCGAAGAACGCGGGGAACGCCATCAGTCACTCCCCCGCTTGCTGCTGCCGCTCGAGTGACTGACTCACGCGCGTGAGTTCCCGGAGTGCCGACTTCCGGCTGACGCGGAACTCGTCCTGGAACCGGACGACGTCGCGGAGGAGGACCCGCCGGTGCCGACCCCGCTTGTCGAACGGGATGCTGCCGTCCTCGAGGTACTTGATCAACGTGGGGCGGGACACACCGAGGAAGTCTGCGGCCTGCTGGGTGGTCATCTGCATGTCGTTGGGCGCAACCGTGACGCCGCGCCCGTTGGCCAGTGCGTCAGCGACCTGCTCGAGGACTTCGAAGATCTCCTCGGGGATGGGCCGTTCGGTCCCGTCCGGTGCGCGCAGAGCCGCGCCCGAGGGAGCGACACCGAACGTCTCGCGGAGCCCCCGGGCGAAGTCGACGAGGTCGTCCCGACTGGCATCGGTCGGCAGGTAGGTTCGAGCGCCGCCACTCCGGCTTCGAGAAGGGGTCGTGATCGCCATGGACTGATCCTAACCGCAAGAATCGCAAGTCGTTCTCGTGAGTGATCCGCGCGGATTTGCCTGCGCAGCAGGCATCGACGGACGGGAGGCTCGTGGCGGGGCCGCCACGAGCCTCCCGTCAGCGGCTGGTCACCGCGATGCGCGCCGGATGCGGACCGCGGCCGCCTCGAACGGCGCCAACGACGTGCGCACGACGCCGTCCACGAGATCGACCGGAGCCCCGGTGTCGTCACCGAGGTAGGTCGACCGGACGGCGTCGTCGACCGCCACCCCGAAGGCGAGCTCGACATCGACCGGCTCGTCCGCGAAGGACTGCAGTCGGACGATCGACGTCTGCTCGTCGTCACCGGCGACCACCGAGACGAGCCGGACGCGGGGATCGCTGATCGTGAGGAGCTCCGCCGACGCCCGGTCCGCGGTGCCCACGCCCGAAGCCGGGACGGCTGCGAGCGGTCGGACCAGGTCGGCGGTGGTCTGCACCGCCACGGCCTCGATCGGCTCGGCCGTGTGCGCCCGCACACCGATCGCGTACTCGAACGTGGCGGTGAAGCCCTGTTCGATCGGGAAGTTCGTGTCCCACACGTTGTTGTGCAGCCACGAGTACACGGTCGCCGCACGGTTCGGCGCGGTGCTCGCGGGGAAGGGTGCGTACGGCAGCGAGATCGTGCCGGGGTGCACGAGCGGTGCGTCCTTCGTGACCCACACCACCGCGTCGTCCCCGTCCTGCACGCTGACCCAGTTCCGGACCGCGCGCATGTGCTGCGGGGCACCCGGGACGTGTGGCAGTCCGTCACCGGTCACGCCGCCGGAGACCTCGTACCGGACCAGGGGCTCGGTCGCGGCGAACGGGAACGCGAAGAAGGCGCTCTCCTTCGTGCGGGTGACGGGCTTCTCGAGACGGTTCTCGATGCGCAGCCGTGGCTCACCGTGCCGGAGGCGCAGCGTTACCGTGACACCGTCAACCCCGGCCGCGGCGAACCGGTAGACCAGCCGCTCCTCGACCGCGTCCGAGACCCGCTCGTCGAGCACCGCCGGCCCTCCGGTCGTGCGGCCGGCGAGGAGTTCGAGCCGGTCCGAGCTCCACAGCTTGTTCGACAGGTGGTTCACGCCCGCCCCGGACGAGCCGTACTCGTCGTAGACGTAGCCGTTGAACCCGGCAGGGGCGTCCTGCTCGACGATCTCCCGGCCGGTCGCCACCTCGACGACGGAGCGGATGGTGGAGGTGTGCGGATCGACGCGCACCCGGAGGTACTCGTTCTCGAGGGAGAACAGGTCGGCGGCGGGCGTCGTCATGGCGTCGTGGACCCTCGACGACGCTGGTGCACCGTCAGCGGGCAGCACGTCGATCCGCACGAAGCCGAACGCCGGGACGTCGGTCAGCTGCACCGTCAGCCAGCGGCCGGACTCGCGGTGCAGCGAGTTGGACTGCGGTTCGACGACCAGCCCGAGCGGAGCGCCGGTGCGGCCGTCACGGACACCGACACCGGCGTCGAGCGGCACGGTCGACTCCTTCAGCAGGAAGCGGACCGCTCCGGTGCGGGTGACGCCGGACGCGTTCGCCACCACGATCGACACGAGGGCGTCGTCCGGCGGCGCCACGGTGTCCGCGAGGTACACGAGTGCGTGCTCCTCGAGGTCACGGCCACGCTGGTGGCCGGTGAGCGCCTGCGCGACCTTCCACTGCCACTGCCGCTCCCCCGATTCGTAGCCCTCGTCGCCGTGGGTCCACGAGTTGCTCGCACCCCAGGTGTGCTCGTTGAACATCGAGATCGCGTCGTACGCCTGGTCCGAGTCGGCGCGCTCCGTCGGGATCGCCTGGCCACCGAGCCACGCGGCGGCCTGCGAGAAGGAGCGGGCGTCGCTCACGGTCGCCTGCGCCTCACGAGCGAGCGCGAGGGGCACGGCGGCCGACCCGACGCCCTCGACCCACCAGTCGCCCCAGTCCCCCTCGACCGTGATCAGCTCGTCGCCGTGGCGCGCCTCCGCCTCGGCGAAGAAGTCCTCGTTCGTCGAGACGCGCAGGGTCGGTGACGTCCAGGTCTCGTTCCACCGCCGGACGATCTCGGAGAGGTGCAGCCGGGCCGGGCCGTTGTCGCCCATGAAGCCCTGCGTGCGGAGGTGCAGCACACCCCACGGGTACCCCGGTCGCCCCTCGGCCTCCTCGCCGTGCGCGCCGAACACCCCTGGTGGGAACGGGTAGCCGCGCGTCGCGAGGGCGGTGAGGTAGGCGGGCAGGTAGGTCTCGGCGACCTCGTACGACTCCGTCAGCCCCACCATCGGGCCCTCCATGTAGGCGAGGCCGTGCGGGCTGTCCGTCATCCACACCACGACGGAGTTGCCGGCGGGCGTGCGCCACCGGAACAGTCGCGGGAGCTCGAGGGCGCCGTTCTGGTGCGGCATCGAGCGACCCGCCCAGTTGTGTGCGACGGCGAGGTACCGGACGCCGACCTCCTGCAGGGCGTCGGGCAGCCCGGCGACCTGCCCGGGTACGTCGGTCTGCATGGCGGTCGTGAAGTCGATACCGTACTGCTCCCGGATGCGGCGGGCCTCCCGCAGCAGCTCGTGGAGCTCCTCCGTCGAACAGGTGTCGGTGTGCAGGTTGTAGGGCATCGCGCTCAGGCCGATCGAGCCCTGCTGCACGAGCCGCACGAACTCGGCGACCTTTGCCGCTGGACGGTGTCGCTCCCAGTCGGCGAACGCCCACAGCGCCTCGACGTTCCACCGGAAGCGCGCGGCGTCCGGCCACTCGCTCGTGGCCGCGGCGAGCTCCACCGCGGAGTCGAGGTACGACCGCTGTGCGGAGATCACGGTGGTCTGCGGGTCGGTGTACCCGAAGTCGAAGTGCGAGTGGTGCACGACGTGGACGGACCAGTCCCGCTGCGGCTGCAGCTCGAACGACACGGTCTCGTCGCCGAGCTCGGGCAGCGCCAGGGTCACCTCGGTCGGCACGTCGACGGCACGGACGAGGAGCCGGACGGACGCGTCGTCCGGGGCCGGAGCCCTGCCGACGACCAGCTCCCCGGCCGGCCCGGTGATCGTCGGGGCCACCGGGTCCGGGAGCCGGCCGTCGACGAGCAGTCGCACGGCCTGCACGGGGACCCCGTCCCGCTCGGTCTTCAGCGGTTCGGGGAGGACCCGCACGCGGGTGCCGCCGATGGTCGCGGCGACGACGGTGGCCCGGTCGAGCAGGCCGTCACGGGCCTCCAGGTGGGACCAGGGTTGCGCGGAGACGAGGGCGGGTTCGGTCATCGAGACGGACTTCCTTCTGGTTCTGGACGAGGTGCGGGGAACGGGGTCTGGGTCAGGCGGTCGGGTTGAGCCCACGGGCGAAGAACCGCTGGAACGCGAAGAACACGATGATCGTCGGCAGGGACGCGACGAGCGCCCCGGCGAGCGCCACCGGCGGCCCGTACGTGGAGTAGTTGCCGGTCAGGTCGGCCAGCGTGGCCATCACCGGCCGGATGTTCGGGCTCGACGACAGCGTCAGGCCGAACAGCAGGTCGTTCCAGATCCAGGTGAACTGGAAGACGAACGCGGCGAGGAGCGCACTCGTCGACAGCGGCAGGTGGACCTGGAAGAACATGCGGACCCACCCGGCCCCGTCGAGCGACGCTGCCTCGCGCACCTCGTTCGGCAGGCCGGTCATGTGCCCGCGCACCACGAAGAACGCGAACGGGATCGTCAGCGCGACGTAGACGAGGAGCATGCCGTACTGCGTGTCGAACAGCGATGCCGCGGCGTACCCGGTGAACAGCGGCGACAGGAAGGCCTGCAGCGGCAGGATCGTGCCGATGTAGATCACCCAGAACCAGAACGTCGGGCGTTTCACGGGCATGATCGTCACCGCGAACGACGCCAGCGCTGCGATGAACACCGCGGCACCGGCTCCGACCACGGAGTACAGCAGGCTGTTCAGCATGCCCTGCCCGACGTTCGCGTTCTGGAAGGCGGTGGCGATGTTGTCGAACAGCGACCACGAGGTCGGCCACCACGACGGGGTGCCCGAGTAGTCGGCGCTCTTCGTGAACGCGTTGACCACGAGCAGGTACGACGGGATCAGCCAGATCAGGGACACGACCGTCAGCACGACGGCCAGGATGCGGCGAGAGGTCTTCGTCATCGGACGGCTCCAGCTAGTCGGTGGGTCGGAGTTGCCGGCGGAGGTACGCCCACGAGGCCACGACGACCACGAGCGTCAGGAACACGGCGACCGCCGCACCCGATCCGTACCGCGAGAGCGTGAACGTCTCGCGGTACATGGTGAGCGCGAGCGTCTCGGACGCCGTCCCGGGGCCGCCGTTCGTGAGCAGCAGCACCTGGTCGAAGACCTTCAGGCTGCCGACGATCGAGATCCCCACCACGACGACGGTCATCGGGCGCAGCTGCGGGAACGTCACCGACCAGAACAGCCGCCACCCGGAGGCACCGTCGATCTGTGCGGCCTCGAGCGTGTTCGGCGGGATCGACTGGAGCCCGACGAGGAACAGGATCACGCAGGCGCCGGTGGCCTGCCAGGTCGTCGCGACGATCATCATCACGGTGTTCAGCGGCCACTGCAGCAGCCACTGCGAGACGAGCCCGTCGAGCCCGACCATCCGCAGGAGCGTGTCCAGGCCGCCGTCCGTCGAGAGCATGAACGTCCACACCACGGCGGTCGCCGAACCGGAGATCGCGTACGGCAGCACGATCGCGAACCGGGCGAGGCCGCCGAGCTTGAGCTTCCACGTGCCGACGGCGATCGCGAGACCGATCCCGACCGGCAGCAGCAGCGTGCCGACGACCCAGAGGAACGTGTTCAGCACGGACTGCCCGAACGCGGGATCGGCGAACATCGCGCGGTAGTTCTCGATCCCGACCCAGCTCCGGGTGAACCCGTTGTCGTTGAAGAAGCTGCGGTAGATCGTGAAGAGGAACGGGACGACGAGCAGCGCGACCACCAGCACGACGGAGGGGGCGAGGAACGCGCCGCCGGTGAGGCGGGCCCTGAGCGGTGCCCGTCTCGGGGACGCGGGCCGACGTCGGTCGGTGGGCCGGGCCTCCTGGTCGAGCACCGTGTCGGGGACGGGCGGCTGTGTGAGCGTCATGCGGCGTTCCAGGTCTTCCACTCGGTCACTGCTCGGTTCTGCATGGAGCGCAGGGTGGCGGCGCCGTTCGGCTTCGAGGGGTTCACCATGAAGGACCCGAGGTCCTGCACGTTGCCCTCGATGAGCGGCGTGGGCGAGGCTTCCCAGTAGCGGGTGAGCTCGACGGGTTTGGTCTCGGCGATGTCCTTCGCCAGGACCTTCACGAGGTTCGACTTCGGCAGCGCGTGCGGGTTCGGACTGGTGTCGCCGAGGAACCCGACCCATGCCGTCTGCACGTCGGTCGCGAGCCAGTTCTCCGCGACCTCGACCGCTGCACGGTGCCGGTGCGCCTTGACCGGGACCGACAGCGACCCGCTCTCGACGACGATCGCCGGTGCCGCCGACCCGCGCGGCGGGACCCGGAAGAACCCGATGTCCGCGTCGGTGAGCCCGGCGGCGAGGAGGGTGTTCGCGAACCACGTGCCGTAGAGCATCATGCCGAACTTGCCCTGCTTCACGAGGCCGGGCAGGTCGTTCGACGTGACGTCCGGCGCCGAGAAGAAGCCCTCGGCGTACATCGAGGACCAGAGGTCCATCGCCTGCTGCGCCGGGGCCTCCGTGTAGCTGGCCTTGTCCGTCGTGACGGCCTTGTAGTAGTCCGGGTCGATCGAGGCGAGCAGCTGCATGAACCAGATCTCGGCCTCCCACGTGGTGGCACCCGGGGAGAGGAACGGGGTGATGCCGGCGTCCTTGAGCCGCTGCGCCGCGTCGAGCATCTCGTCGAACGTCATCGGCACGTCGATGCCGTGCTCGGCGAACGCCTTCTTGCTGTAGAACACGGCGTAGTAGCTTTTGTAGAGGGGGACGCCGTAGGCCTTGCCGCGGTAGCTGAACGACTCGCGCTGCGCCGGGTCCACCCACCCGTGCTCGACGGCGGCGTCCCACACCGGGTTGAGGTCGGTCAGGATGTCGGCGCGGGCGATGTCCTGCAGCCGGTACCCGTTCGTCCACTTGATGAGGTCGGTGGTGCTGTCGGTCTGCGCCGTCATCCGGATGACCTGCGTGTAGTTGTTCACGCTGGCGATCGACCGCGACGTGATGCGGTACCCGATGCGCTTCGCGAGCACCGCGGACGCTGCGGCGTACCCGGGACCCCACGTGGGGTTGTCGCTGTTCAGGGTGACCGTGCCCGGTGCGGACGGCTGCGTGTCGGAGCCCCTGGCACAGGCGGCCAGGGTCATGGCGAGCAGGCCGCCGCCGCCCAGCGCGAGCGCGGTGCGTCGGGTCACGGCAGGCCCTCTGGAGAACGGGTTGGGCATCGGGCGTTCCATTCGACGGTGAATTGATAACGTTACCAACGGGAGCATACACGGCACCGGACCAGCCGCAAGTGGGATGTCCGGTATACAGGGACACATGCAGGCAGCCGCGGGGTCCGGACCGAACCGGAAGCCCACGATGACCGTGAAGGACATCGCGCGGGTGGCCGAGGTCAGCCCGATGACGGTCTCCCGGGTGCTCTCCGGCGGCAAGAACGTGCGACCTGCGCTCCGGGAACACGTCGAACGCGTCATCGCGGAGGTCGGCTACCACCGGAACGAGAACGCACGGAGCCTGCGGCCAGGACAGCGCTCCGGGCTCGTCGGCGTGATGATCACGAACATCGGCAACCCGTACTACGCCGGCGTGGTGCAGGGCATCGAGCAGGTCGTCGCGGGTACCGGTCGCCGCATCCTGGTCGGCACCACCAACGAGGACCCGGACCTCGAGCGGCAACTCCTCTCCGACTTCCTCGGCCGACAGGTCGAGGGGCTCATCGTGGTCCCGGCCGGAGCGGACGCCGACCGGTTCGCCGCCGATCGCCTCCACGACGTCCCGCTCGTCCTCGCCTCGCGCACCGTCGAGGACGTCGCCGCCGACGCCGTCCTGATCGACGACGTGCACGGCGCGCGGGACGCGACCTCGCTCATGCTCGACGACGGGCACCGCCGGATCGCGTTCCTCGGCAACAAGGTCACGGTGTCGACCGGTCAGCGCCGGCTCGCCGGCTTCCGGAGCGCATTCGCCGCACACGCGGTGACACCCGACGAGGCCCTCGTCGTCCTCGAACTGCAGGACACCGACACGGCGGAGCGCGCGATGCGCAGGCTCCTCACCCTGCCCGAGCCGCCGACCGCCGTGTTCGCCGCGAACAACCGGATCAGCGTCGGTGCGATCCGGGCGATCGCCACGGCCGTCCACGACGGGACGATCACCTCGCCGCCACGCCTGTTCGCGTTCGACTCGTTCGACTTCGCGGACATGGCGCCGATCGCGCTGTCCGTCATCGACCACGACCCGGCGGAGCTCGGTCGCGTCGCGGCGCGGATGCTGCTGTCCCGGCTCGACGGGTCCGCCGACGGTGAGCCGCCGCGCCTGGTCGAGCTGCCGGTGCACATCGTCCACCACTGAGTGCGCGATGGTTCGGCCCGGCGCCCGGCGCCCGGCGTCCGGCTTCCGTCCGGCCCGTTGCGGCCGGCCTGGAGGCTCGGCTTGCGTCCCAGCGCACCTTGCGGGGTAGTGTTGGTAACGTTATCAGCGCGAAAGGGGCCCCATGTCCACCTTCCTGCCCACCGGGGTGACCGTCGGCCAGTACGACAAGGCACCCACCATCGACCTCCCGCCGGGACACGCTGCCTGGAGCGGCGAGGCCACGTGGGAGCAGCTCGCCGCACGCCTCTCCGGTCGGCACGTCATGGCAGTGGACACGTACCCGGGGAGCGACCTGGACGGCCTCCGCCGCGAACTCGCGGCCGTCGCACCTGATGCGCTCCTCATCGACGTCGAAGCCGCTGCTGCCCTGCCGAACGCCGTCATCGAGGAGCGCATCGCCGCGAACCTCACCGACGACCGCGTCTTCGG
>Ga0153989_1000068_pt1 | contig 25118 bp, 26 predicted proteins | sample TSNC073MetaG_FD_104701 | JGI IMG/M metagenome (GOLD analysis project Ga0153989, IMG submission 104701) | Attine ant fungus gardens microbial communities from North Carolina, USA - TSNC073 MetaG | ecosystem: Host-associated > Fungi > Mycelium > Unclassified | place: USA: North Carolina, Jones... | reverse complement strand
TGACCCGAACGCCGATCGGCAACGCCTTCCTGGGCCCTGACCTGCTCAGGTGGGCGCAACCCTAACCCCGCACCGGACCGCGGTGGGCGGAGTTGTCATATGGAATGTCCGCGACGCGATGCCCGGGCTCGCTCACACCCTCGGGATGCGACCGATGGTCGACCCCGATCGACTCCGATCGGTTGTTGAGGCGGTGTCGTCCGGTTTGATGATGCGACTCGATCTGTCGCCGGACGCGGCTGCCCGTAGTCGTCGGGTGCAGTGGTGGCATGAGGTCGGGTTCGGTCGCTGCCCGGGCCGTCGTCGGTGCGGGGGTGGGGCCGCGCCCGTCGGGCACACACCCGCACCGGAGCAGGGTTGCTGCCGGGGGAGAGGCGAGGCCGTGCAACCCGAATGCGCGGTCCGACCTCGGGGCGAACCACTCCCGATGGACGGGTCGGATCAGGTACTCGCCCACCGCCCTCGAAAGGGGCGGATACCCCTCATCTCATCATGTTTGTGTAACGGTCAGGGCAACAAATGCCGGCGACCGCAGAGCGATCGGCTATCGGTCAGATCCTGGATCCGCGGATACCGACATCCGTCTGGCGGGTGGCGTCATTGGCAAGAGCGCACGCGCTAGATCGGAAGGATCGCCGTGTCCCTGAGGAGCGGCGAAGTCAACCTTGGCTTGCCTTCTTCAGTTCCGTGCCCCGAACGAGGGGCAAGCGCTCACGTTCAGTTTTCTCCTATGCTGTGCGAACTGACAGCAACTCGTGCTGTCAACAAGAAGTAGGGGGTTTCGTGCGCTCGTTGCTGCACGCTCCGCGCACGAGGAAGCGCAGCATCGCCGCCGCTACCCTCGGTGCGCTAGCACTAATTGGTTCACTACTGGTCGTAACGCCAGCCCAAGCACTGAACGACACCGGTACCGGAGGTGTGTTCGTTCCATCCACGGGGCGCATCCTCGACACAGCGAAGGGCACGGGCGGGTTCAGCACCCCAATGGAAGCGGGTAAGTACCGCACCATCAAGGTTGCCGGGCTCGCGGGCCTACCTGACGACGGTTCGGTTGGCGCGGTCTCGCTCAACGCCACCGTCGGCGCTTCAACTGGGTATGGCACCCTCTTCGGCCGCCCGGACGCAGACACTGGCCGTGCAACGATGATGATCTACAACGGCGTTTCAGGGGAGTACACCTCGAACACCGCCACGGTTGCAGTCGGCATGGACGGCACCATTCAGGTCATGACCGAGACCGCTAGCCGGCTGATCCTGGACGTGCAGGGCTATTACACGGCAAACACGGACGGAACCGCTGCCGGCGGTTTCGTCCCGGTCGCGAAGCGTATCGTCGACACTCGCTCCGGCGTGGGGGCTGCGAAGGCTGCCCTCGCGCCGGGAAAGAGCGTTGACGTGCAGATCACGGGCTCGAACGGAATTCCCGCCGGCGCATCGGGCGTGGTCGTGAACCTCATCGCGATCAACGGCACTGAAGCCGACGGGTACCTCACCCCGTACGCGACCGGTGGGACGAAGCCCGCGAACTCACTGCACTACGCCCCGTCCGAGTCAACCTCGATCCAAGCGCAGGTGCCCCTGTCCGCGGACGGCAAGATCACGATCGCCAATTCGTCGACAACGGCGAACCTCCTGGTCGACCTGCAGGGCTACTTCACCGCAGCGGGCAAGGGCGGCGCGGTCTTCACTCCCGCGTACGGTCGCGCGTACGACTCGCGCGCCACGGGGAACACGGCGCTGGCAGAGAACGAGACTCGGTCAATTCAGATCGCCGGCACCGCCGGTGTCCCGGTCATGGGCTCCGGTGTGACGGCGGTCGTGCTCACGCTGATCGTCGCGCACGGCGGTAGCAACGGCTACGCCGACGCCTGGGCAGACGGCACCACCAAGCCGAACACCAGCGCGATCAACTTCACCACCAACGAAATCCAGACCAACACCATCACCGTGCCGCTCGGTGCGAACGGCAAGATCGCACTCCGCAACGCGGCGAAGGCGACGAACTACGTCGTCGATGTACAGGGGTGGTACTACAACCCCCAAGCACCGAAGGTCACCTGCGATGCTCCGGCGAAACCCGGAGCTTGGGTGACAGCTTCCCCTGAACAGAGCGTCAAATGCAGCGCTATCTTTCCTCCGGCGCCCGCAACCGACGTCGTGGGGGATATCGTCATCGATGGCAACAACGTAGACCAGTTCGTCGGCTCGACCACCGGAAATTCAATTCGATCCTTTGCTTTCCTCGCGACCGCTGGGACGCACGAGGTTCAGGCTTCTGTAACCCAGCCCGATGGCACGTTCACCTCGTCGACGCTGTCGTATGCTTTCTGGCCCACGCAGCCCTCTCGAACCGTAACGGCGCTCCAGCAGGTTGCCCCCGAGCTGCTCAACGATCTTTCGTCAATCGAACCGACGATTGGTGATGCCATCGCCTTGCAAGGCAGTCAGGGCACCGTAATCCCATCAGACCCGGCGCAACCAATCCTCGTCGGCATCGATGCATCGGAGGAGACAGCAGGCGGCTCGATTCGGCTGAGCGTTCCGGCCGCGGGTTCAGCGCAACGAGCCGCAAGTGAAGGACCGGGCCTCGTGTCGTTCGACCAAGGAGCCGTCACCACTGTGCCCGCGATGAAGAGCGACGGCAGTGTGCAGCTGGCACACGTGCTCTGGGACCAGTCCGCACCGGAACGACTTTCGATGCCGTTCGAGATCTCGCAGGGACTAGCGGCCTCGATCGTGGACGGGGACGATGAAGCTCAGGGCGTCATCATTCGAGACGCCGAAGATCGGTTCGTCGCTGCAATCGCTGCACCATGGGCGCGTGACAGTCTCGGACGGACCGTCCCGACACGCTTTGAACTGGCAGACGGTACCCTGACGCAGGTCGTCGATCACGCCAGCAGCCAGTTCTCCTACCCCATCGTTGCGGACCCTTTCCTCGGGAGGGACGTTTTCAAGAAAACCTGGTGGACCGGCAAGAAAAACACGAAAACTCGAATCGCCCACATGACAACTTCTGCCCAGATGGCAGCAGCATGGATTACGGGCAACGCGTACAACGCGGGTTGGCCAGAAGCCAAGAAAAAGCTTGGCAGCGAATTGAATCAAGAAACGTATAGGCAACAGTATGCATGTCATGCGGCGTATGCTCCAGCCGTTTGGGCCGGGGGTTATGCTGGAGCGGATAGAAACTGGGACCTCGAATATTCCCGTGGAACAAATAAGAACTACGCGGCGGCATGGAAGCACAAGTGCAATTGGTGAAGCCTGATGGGGTGCGGTTGTCTGTGTGGATGACGGCTTATGCGCGTCGTTATGCTTACTTATTGATAGCCGCTTGGGTTTCCTTGGTTTTCACCATCATGTTTGCCTGGGTGTACTTCCAAACTGCTTTGCTTGTCATAGAGCGAACGGGGTCAGGATACTTCAATGACACCCCACGCCTCATTACGCTATCCGTCGGGATAGGTGTTTTCGTAGTGACCGCGATTCTGGCACTCATCACGAAGTGGAAAGCTCTCAATCAATAGCAAGGTAGCTTAATCGGCTTTTTGCTGATGCAGAGTGCGACCCCCACCGGCGTACCGGTGGGGGTCGTTTGCCCTGGGGCTATCTGATTGGCTCGCCGCTGACGAGATCAACGAGGAGCAGCGAGCGTGCTTGGTGCCGCTGTCAGTGATAGCCAGTCAAGCCGGGTGCTCGCTTCCCACGGAGTACCGGACGATGACCCGCCCTACCTCCTGGCGACTCCGCACGATGGGCGAGAACGGCGACGCACAGTCGAACCGGTCGCCGTCCTTCCGGAAGACCTTGACCAGGACCACCTCGGGTGGGTCGACGACCAGCGACTGCTCTCGATGGTCCCCGAGGGCCGGCGGGACTGCTGCAGGTTTGGTTGACTCCCGACGCGTAGGAGTATGCGCTCCCTGCTGGAAGGCTGTTCGCGGCCCGAGGTCGGGCCGAGTTCTACGAACGTCACGACTTCACGCGCCGGCCCGAGAGTGGACCTGGCATGGACGTGGTAGGCGTTCGCTAGCCCATCGGTTACGCCCCCGCAGTGCGGCGGATGTCCTCGAGAGCGGTGTGTTCGCCGATTCTGGTGATGCCCCATGGCTCGGGAACTACGACGTGCCCGGAGGGCATGTAGTGGGCGCTGTACACGCGGAAAGGGGTCCCATCGATTGGTTCGATTACGACCCGCATCCCTTCGGCGGTGCCTGCGTCTAGCCGGGCGCGCACAGCATCAGCGTCAGCGATGCGCATCCGTGGATGCCAGATGCACATGCCCTTAATTGGCACCTCGATGTCGAGAAGCCGGACCCCGCTCGTCCCGTCGCCGCCGTCAGCGCTCGCGTTGAGAATCTGAGCTCCTTCCGCAAGGAGTTGGTCCATCGCAGCATCACGCGTCCCGTTCAGCGTGGCGTTCATGGACTTGTAGTTGGGGATGAGTGCGCAACGCCCTTCAAGAACCATGCGGGCAACGCGCGTCCAAATTCGGTCGTTGAGGTCCGGTGTCCGGTTGGGGAACGGCAGGCTGACATCGGCGATCCGCTCGATGACACCGAGGTCGTCTGCGTACTCGTGGATTTCGTCGTCGATGAGCACCGAGTCGGGAGCGTTGACCTGTGCAGTGATTGGGTGGCCGTCGATCCGCAACTGCAGCTTGTCAGTTTCCCGGAAGCTCTGCAGGAAGCGTGTCACTCGTGCTACTGCCGCGGACGGGCGACCGACCGGCTCCAGTGTGATGTCCGTTGACCCGGATCTCGATTGGCGAGGGAACCGCCAGAGCATGGTCAGCGCGCCCTCGAACTGAGCCTCGATGAAGCCGCCTGTTTCGCCGGCGTTTGAGTTGATTGTTCTGCCGTTGAGCGCTCCAAGCATCACCCCGTCGCTGCTGTATGCCTCGACGCGCGCCGGACGGGAATCTGATGTGTCCACCACGGGCATGATCGATACCGCGACGTCGCGGTCGACGCCAGCGAACCAATCACTCGGACCTTCGAAGGTGAGTGATCGCACGACGCGTTCGGGGAGATCAAGCCGCTTCCCGCGTCCGTAGCCGAAGACGTCGGTCGCGAGCTTGCGGAGCTCGCCGTCCTCTTCACCGAAGGCCGCATCGACGGTGATGCGGAGTGGTTCCATCGCAGGCGCGTCCGCGCGCTTGGGGTAGATCTCCCACACCACTTCGCCGTCGACGACCGCCTGTCGCCGGCCCCAGTACAGGCTGAAGGTGTCTTGTTGCGCCATGTAGCGCGTGAGCCCCTCGACCGCGTCCGTCGTCGTTATCGGTTGCACGTCTCGTCTGCCGAGCCTGTCGAGGACGTTGTTGACTGCGTCTCGTACCGCCCAGTCGTGTACGTCCGGGTGCTGTGCCAGGAGCTTGTCGAGCTCGACGGTGCCCATAATGTGCGTCGAGACCGAGGAGCCGGTTGCAAGACCGGTGACGAACTTCTGCTCCGACGCGGTGAACTGTTCGGGGACGACGAGAGTCCAGTGGGCAGGGTGGTGCTTCGCCGCGGTGTTGAATGACTTGCGAATCTGAGGGCGCCGGGTCTTGCCCAACCCCGAGGAGAAGCCTTGGGGGAAGTGCTTGAGCTGGTAAATGTGGACGATTTGACCGCTGGTGGCATCGCGTAGCTCGATGTCGATGCCGTCATCCCCGCCGCGACCATCGGGCCCGACCGCGGCGAGGCCATGAGCTTCCCCGTCCCGTGTAATCAGCACGTTGACGATGCGCTCGAACTCGTTGCGATCGAGTCGAGCCCAGTCGACCTGCGTAGCCATGGTCGGATCGTAGCTGCGGCGACAGACACCTCGAGGAGGTGCACGAATACGGTCGTTTGTGGCACACCGGCTCTGGATGTCGGCTGTCGGCACCCCCGCTCGGCGTTTCCTGTAGCGGATGCCAGTGCCTCAATCTACGTGCCGTTACTAGGGTTTCCTGACGGGTTCCGTTACGTTCTGCTCATGGGTGAGCTTCTCGGGTATGCGCGGGTGTCGACCAACGATCAGGACGCTGCGTTGCAGCTCGACGGGTTGCACGCCGCCGGCTGTTACCGAGTCTGGGTCGACACGATGTCCGGGTCGCTCGAGCAGCGCCCGGAGCTCACGAAGCTGCTCGATCAACTCCGACCTGGAGACACGCTCGTGGTCTGGCGGCTCGATCGTCTGGGGCGGTCGATTCGGCATCTGATCGACCAGCTGCAGGCGTTGGGGGAGCGGGGGGGTTGGGTTCCGTTCGCTGCAGGAGACGATCGATACGACCTCGCCTGGTGGCCGGTTGGTGTTTCATGTCTTCGCCGCGTTAGCTGAGTTCGAGCGGGATCTCATCCGAGAGCGCACGCATGCTGGGCTTGCGGCGGCTCGAGCTCGGGGCCGGAACGGCGGTCGGCCGCCTCGGTTGTCGGCGGATCAGGTGCGGACTGCGCGGCGGTTGTATGAGCAGCAGGACATGACGGTCGCGCAGATCGGCGATGTTCTCGGGGTGAGCCGGACGACGGTGTATCGAGCGCTGCGGCGAGACAGCGAACCGGTCGCAGGACGTCGCGGGAAGTCTGGAGTGGTGTCGTGAAGAAGCGACAGCCGCTGAGTGACCGTCCCGAGGTTGCGAAGCATCTGCATGAGCACATCACCGTCACTCACGCTGAAATCGACGCGTTTGTGCGTGACGACGACGTGACGCGCCTTCTGGTGCTCGCTGAATTGCGCGCTCGGAGTGCTGACCTGGAGACATCGTTGGTCCTGACCCTGGAGCCAGCGGCGGTTGCGGTCTTCGCCGTGATGCTTTCCCGTGTACCGGTGGCTTCGGGCGGGCTGTTCGCGAAGTCGGGGTGGGTGAATACGGTCGCGTTCGGGGTCGTGTGTTTGGTGTTGGCTGTCGTGGTGGTTGCGTTGCTCGTGCCTTCGGTCTGGCATGCGGTGAAGGGGAGCTGTGACCGCGTGCGAGCCGCCGTCTGGGTAGCTGCGTATAAAGAAGCTCTCGCGGAACGCGCCTCGGCTCGCCCTTGGTCGCGTTGGTTTCCTCGCTGATTCCGTCGTCACTCAGTCGACTCGCGCCCGGCGGCTCGTCTTGGAAGCCGACTGGTTGTACACGTCGCCGAGTTCTCGGGCGGAGCCAGCACCAGTGGGAGGTGTGGAGTCGCCACGTGGCAGAGGAGGTTTCGCGTCGATAACTTTCCGTGGCGCTCTCTTGACAGATGCACAGGTTAAGGGAATCGTGTGAGTCATGGGGCGGAGCGGTGGGGCAGCTAAAGCGAAGCAGCCGGCAGAGCAGCTGGAGCGCCTGGTTGATGATTCGCCGGGCTCGCTGATCGAGGCGCCGATGCGGCCGCACACGCCGAGGAGAGTTGCGGGCGCCGTTGCGCTGCTGGTCGGCGTGGGAGCTGCGGTCGCAGTCTCGCTGGTCTTGGTCTGGAATTTCGTCCTGTCGCACGTGATGCGAGCTGCTATGAGCCATTGGGCTGGCTACTAGCTAGCAGACGTGTTGGGGACGTTGTTAGAAGTTGTGGGGGGTCTTGATGTCCAAGTTGCTGATGCGATCGCGGCCGTTTCGGTCGACTGCGGTAGCTGTTCTGGCGTGTGTTGCGGTGCTGGCGGGTGGTCCCGCGTTCGCTGCTGTGCCCTCCCAGGGCGACCCTGACGACTCGCTTCGGCCTGTGCCGGAGAGAAGCGCAACCGCGCAGCAGGTGCCGGAACAGTCTCGGCGTGAGGCGCTCGGCTCACGTTGGGCTTCCTCGGGAGATGCCGCGTACCAGCTGGTCGGGACGGCAGATGGCCTCGCGGTTGTGAAAGGTGAGGCGCGGACGGGCTACCGGTGGGAGACATTCGCGCAGATCACGGTCCCCGGGGTTGAGACGGATCGGTGGATCGGGAACTTCTGCCTGACAGCCGACGCATCACGGATGGTCGTCGTCTACGCGCCGCGCGCTACCACGAACTCTGAAGCGGGTTTTGGTGAGGGCGCTTGGGCGAGCGTGATTGACACCAAGACCGGGAAGCAGTCCTCGCTGGGCCGCGGCTACAGCATCTCGTACGCGAATCCGGGTTGCGGAGCGGGCCAGCGCGCCGCACTGACCCGGTCGTCTGCTGGGACCACCTCGATCGCAAGCTTCGACACGGTCGATAAGGCGAGCCGATGGACGGCGAACGTGCCGCGACAGCTGACGTCAATTGTGCCGCTCGACGATGGATCGGTGCTCGGCGCCGCGGCGGGGCAGATCGTCCGTGTGCGTGACGGGGGAGCGGTTGAGAACGTTGCGGAGACGACCGGTACTGCCTACGACTTGGTCGTCACGGGCAACCGGCTGACCTTTGCCGAACATAAGGGCGCCACGGCCACGGTGAGAACTGGGACGGTTCCAGATGCGGGTACGGTCAAGCTCCGCTCGATCGGCTCCGGCAAGCTCGAGCAGATCGGCGTCGAACCAGATTCCAGTGGACATACCTACGTCCTCGGCCCTCTGCGGACCACCGCAGCACTGCCGTCCGGGCTTCGCTCCGCGCCGAAACTGCAACCTGGTGCCGATATCTCCACGACGGGTCTGATTGGGACCAGTGATGCCGCGGCTCCGTCGACGCTTGGCGGCAGCGCGGCCGGCGACGCAACGGTCGATGTGCGGTCGATCGAGACTGGGAAGTCGACCACGCTTGAAGTTCCGCCTGCGGGTGACGACGTCACGTCCTCCCCGGTGGGGACCTTGGACACGCCGCGAGCCCGGATTGCCGCGGCGGCTGCCGGTTCGAACTCGAACCCGTCCGAGGCGGAACGGACCTGCGCGATACCGCGTAACGATCCTCGAGCGCAGGCACTGCAGCCGAAGCCTCGACAGGTGGAGTGGGCCGTCAACCGGATCGTGTCCGGTCAGCTGACGATCACCCGGCCGGCGAACTGGAACAGCACCGGCATGGCGTCGTATCAGCCTGGTTCCCTCTTCCCAACGAAAGCCTTGAGCGGGGGTGGCCGGATCCCGTCGCAGGTGCTTCTCGGCATCCTCGCGCAGGAATCGAACCTCTGGCAAGCATCCCGCTACACCAAGCCGGGGGCGACTGGCAACCCGCAGATCGGCGTGTTCTACGGCACCGCGCAGTCCGCCGGCGTCAACGACAACGCGTTCTGGGCCGTTGACTTCTCCAACGCCGATTGCGGCTACGGCGTCGGCCAGGTCACGGACGGAATGCGGCTTGCCGGACGAGAGCAGGGCCGCCCCGCTGCCCTATCCGTCGCGAAGCAGCAAGCCGTGGCGCTGGACTACACGGCGAACATCGCAGCAGCAGCACAGATCCTGACCGACAAGTGGAACCAGACGCGCGCCGATGGAACGACCATCAACAACGGCGACCCCACGAAGATCGAGAACTGGTTCGCGGCAACCTGGGCGTACAACTCCGGCTACCACGCCAAGGGCGAAGCCGACTCGAACGGCGCGTGGGGCCTTGGCTGGTTGAACAACCCCGTCAACCCCGCGTACCCCGCGAACCGGAAAGCGTTCCTCGATGGCAACGCCGCGGACGCCGCGCACCCACAGGACTGGCCGTACCCGGAGAAGATCATGGGGTTCGCGGCGAACTCGCTGACGCTTGTCGAGAAGCAGACCGCCGATGCGCCGCCGACAGAGGTGGCCGGCTACCGAACGGCATGGTGGAACGGCACCGACGAGACCGCGCCAAAGAACCGCACAGCGGTCAAACCGCCCCTGACCACCTTCTGCCAGCAGGGAGTGAACGAGTGCGCGCCGATCTACACCGGCTACTGCTCCCGTTCCGACTTGCACTGCTGGTGGCACGGAAACGCGACGTGGAAGGAAGACTGCGACACCACCTGCGGCAACGAGTTCTACCGGTTCTCACCGGCCGCTGACTACATGACTGAGCAGGCAAACGGGGAAAGCTTCCCACCGGCGTGCACACGAGCAGGCCTGCCCAGCAACGCACGAGTCGTCGACGACATCCCGATCGCCACCGATGACGGAACACTCAACGCCAACCCGACACGTGCGGGATGCTCCAAAGTGACGACGGAAGGCTCTTTCCGGTTTAACTTCGGCGCTGCCGGCGCATCGGGCTCCTACCCAGCAAAGATCGACACGCATCAGCTCGGTGGAGGCTTCAACGATCACTTCTACTTCACGCACACCTGGGCGACGAACAACACACCCGCATCGTCGGTGACCGGAACCTGGACCTTGGGCGGCAGCTTGCAGCAGTGGGGCAGAGTCTGGATCCACACGCCGGACAACGGCGCATGGGCGAAAGATGCCCGGTACGACATCAACCTCGGGGACGGACGCACGAAGTCGAGGGTGCTCCCACAGCGCAACTGGTCAAACAAGTGGTCGTCCGTCGGGGTGTTCCAGTTCAACGGCACACCATCGGTCTCCTTGTCAAACATCACCAACGACGCCGATGACAACGCGGCACGAGATGACGTCGCATGGGACGCGGTCGCGTTCGAGCCGTTGTCTGCCAAGCCGAAGGACATCGTTGTCAACATCGGTGACTCCTACTCTTCCGGCGAGGGCGCACCAGGTGACACTCCGGGCGGGTACATCCCCGTCAGCGACACCAACGGAGATGACGCATACTTCCAGGACGCTTGCCACCGATCCGTGAATTCCTGGACCAACCGGGCAGTTCTCCCCGGAGCAACGGCGAGCGTCGCTAGCCGAGATAGTGCCCGCGACACCTCGCTCGATTACCACTCCGTCGCGTGCTCCGGCGCGCAGGCAACGAACCTCCTGACGACGAAACAGTGGGAACCACCCCAGCTCACCCAGGGCTACCTGGATGAAAACACCACCCTCGTGACGATGTCCATTGGCGGGAACGACATCGGCTTTGGCGTCGTCATCCAAGGCTGTATTTTCAAGGGAGTTTGCGAGGCAAAGCAAAAACCCGCAGCGTACGCCGCACTCGACGTTCTGAAGAGCAGACTTGATGCCACATATACCGAGATTCGCCGTCAGGCGCCGAACGCGAAGATCGCGGTGATGGGTTACCCGAACATCTTCGAGGATGGTGTGAAATGTGTCGCGGGGATGGAACAAGCTGACCAAGCGTGGCTTGTTCAGCTCGGCGTCGACTTGAATCAGACGATCCGCGACCGCATCACCGCGCAGAACGCCGGCCCCAAAATGATCTTCATGGACCCGGCCCCAGCGTTCAAGGGCCACAACGTTTGCGCCTCGGACCCAGCAATCCACACCACGCTGCCGCTGGTAACGAACCTCTACGGAGCGCGACGCAGCGGCGAAAAGGCCTGGTTCAACATCCCCGTCACCAGCGGTGCCGACGCGATCTTCGCCGTCTCGCAGCAGAGCTTCCACCCGAAGGTCCTCGGAACGGGCTATGAGGCGGAACTGCTCGAACAAGCTCTGCAGTAAGCCATACCAGCGCCGGGCGCTGCCCGGCGGGCGTTGCGCACCCAGACCAATCGTTCACGCACTCGAGGAGAGACACCGATGACCATTTCGAACCACCGTCCCAAAAGGCAGGCCGCCGTCCTTATCGGCACGTTGGCTGCGGCAGGGGTGCTGTTGCTCTCCGGATGCGCCGCATCCAACGCGGGCGCTGAGGCGCGCACCAGCACTCCCGTGGCCACCACCGCGAATCAGCCGGTTGAGATCGACACGACAATGTCTGCCGCTTGTGGGCAGATCTCCGCGCTCCTGACCGTGCAAGTCAACGCTCAGAGCAACCACGAAAACGGCTCGACCGACGAGGCAACATACAAGGCCCAACTGCAGTCGGTGCAGTTCGGCATTGAGCAGACGCCGACGGTAGACGACAAGACGCACGCCTTCGAAAATGCACGGGCATACATGGCGAGTGTCGGAGAAGGCAAGTTCGACCCCGACGCCGCGAAGTGGGGCCAGGTGCAACAGGGGCTCGTCGACGCTTGCAGGTCGGCCAACGCCCCCGTGTCCATCAGCCAGGCAAACGGCGGATAACCCACCGTCAGTCAAAGTGGCGCGCCACCACTCCAAGCAGAAACGGAAATGGATAGAACATGATTAAGCGGGGGACACTGATCATCGGAACGGCCATTGCTTTGGTCGTCGGAAGTGCAGGAGTGTCGGCAGCCATAGCCGATACAGGATCGCCACACGTCAGCCCTGCCATCCGGCAGGGAGACACAAGCTTCTACTCACAGGAGCAGATTCCCGCCGCGTGGACTGCTGCTACAGCAGCAGTCCCAGAACCGCTGCCGGCCGGGGCTACCTACCCGAAGGAAGCTCCACCGCTGCTCTTCGGAGACGGCACCAGTAACAACATCTATGAACAGGGCCTCCCAGAGGAACTCGCGACCAGGTGGTGGCGGTGCGCGTGGATCGAATACAGCCAGTCGGGGACTGCTGCACGGGACGGAAAAACAGCTGAGGTTCAGAAGAAGCTGGCGAAGTGGAAGTCCTTCACCGCAGTCGAGGAATTCGACGGACTTCAGGGATATGAAGAGAAGATGAGTGCGCTCGCACAACGACTCGACGAAAGCCCGCTCGCCGCGGAGTTCCGCCTGGATTGCGGGCCCGACGTCTACAACACCGGGAGCGAAAAATGAAGAACTGGCGAAATCGCTTCAGTCTGGCCGGATGCGCCCTCGCGCTCAGCGCCGCGCTCATCGTCACGCTATCAACGCCCGCCGCAGCGGCCACCGCCTCGATCAGCGGCAAGATCTCGGCCTGCGGTGTCAATCAGTACTACTCGACCGGACGAGTCAACTCACTCAACCAAAACGCTGTCACCTTCAAAGCAACGTCGCTCGGCCCATGCGGAAGCGGATCGCTGTCGCTCGGCCTGCGGGCATCCTCGGGCGTTGCGTCCTCCTTCGCAAAGACGACAGTCACCAACACCTCCTCGGTCTTCCGCTTCAAAGCCACGAACGGGGCGTCCTACATCTCAGGAGGAACGTTCTACCTCACGGCCTCCTCACCGGGAGCATGCGGCGGTTCTTGTGGGTCCTTCACTGGCACACTCACCTACAGCGTTCCCGCAGGTTGAACTGAACGCGCATGCGTTCTCGTCGTACGAGCGTGGTGTGCCCTGCAGGCGGGGTGGGGCGGGGCCGTGCAACCTGAATGCGCGGCCCCGCCTTGGGGAGCACCACCCCCAGGACGGGACGATCAAGAAGCCCCGTCCTCCGCCCTCGAGGGGCGGATAGCAGTCACCTCATCATGTTTGCGTACCGAGCTGGTCAACAACTGCAGCTGCTCGCCGTTGAGCGATGCTCTATCGGGGCGATCAGCCACCCCTGACGCCCCTGACGCCTCTGGCAGCGATTGAGCGATTCACCTCTGCCACCTCGGCTCGCTCCTCAGCTGACAGTCCGGCGCGGCGGAGAATCTTGTCCAGGACGTCGCTCTTGAGAGCGAGGTACTCGGCCGGATTCCTGGCCGAGCTCGCCGCTTGCCGCTTGCCGCTTCACTGCTGCGTATTCGTCACGCAGCGCCGAATCAGCTTGGAGGACGTCGCGAACCGCGAGATGGTTCCGTAGCGCGAGAGACCCGTCAGTCATGACGTAGGTGTTGCTCGGAGCGAACCGCTCAGGCGTGAGAAACGCGAGACGTCCTGGCACACCCAAGTCGCCGCGCACCTCAAACCCGATGTGAGAGAGCGCGCGGGAGGCCTGCTCGGCGTCTGCAGCGTCAACGACCACGTCGACGTCGATGATGGGCTTCGCGGCGAGCCCGGGCACGGACGTGCTTCCGACGTGCTCAATCGATCGGTACCCGACGCCGGCCGCGCGCAGCGCTGCGCTCGCTGTAGGCAGTTCGCAGCTCGGTGAATCGTGTGGGCCAAGTTGGTTGATACTCGACGACCTCAATCACATCCCGAACCTAGCCCCGCCTGGGACTCGCCGCGGTGCCCGCTGATGGATCCGCTACCGGACGGCTTTCATGGGACTATCGCGTGTATGGAGACTGTGACGCGGCAAACCCCTGAACGTCTCCTTGATGCTTTCGCTCGGGAGCATCGGCGGCGGCTTCCCGGTCTTCTTGCTTCGGTCGTCATGACGGGTTCGGCGACGCTCGATGACTGGCGGCCAGGAATCAGCGACATCGACCTCGTGCTGATCACGACTCGTCCGGTTACCGCCGCAGAGCTACCCACGATCGCGGAGCTGCATGCGGCGGCAGAGGCGGGAACGCTGATCGACGGCCTGTACCTCACGGAAGCTCAGCTTGCCGCTGGCCCGGACGCGATCAAGGCTGTACCTCAGGTGATCGGTGGGGAGCTGGTCGCCAATGAGAACGGCGGCGAGCTGACGTGGGTTACGTGGCGAGAGATGGAGAACGGCATCGGGTCGACGGTCTCGGACGAGGGGGCTTCTTCATGGCTGCCGTCAACACGGCGGTTCGCAGGAGCGTTAGAGGGCGCGAGAGCGTTCTCCCGAAAGAACCTGTTGGACTATTGGGCTCCGCTCGGGTCGGAGACGATCGAGCAGCTTGCCGGTCGTCCGGCGACGGCGACTGTGAATGCGGTAGCGGTGCGGTGGATCGCCCTGGGACCTGCCCGGTTGGTTGCGACGATCGAGCGCGGGCTGATCCTCTCAAAGACCGAGGCGGCCCGCTTCGCTTCTCGGAAGTGGCCGGAGTTCGAGGAACTCCTCTTTCGGGCCGTGGCGTCGCGAGCTGGCGAGAACGTCGAATTCACCGTGGATGACGCCCGGCGTGCGATCGCGCTGCTTCAGCGCTGCATCGAGGCCGCGGACCGCGGTGACCGGTAGCCGATCGGCTAGTGGACTCGCGGTGACGGTCCAGGTTCGGGTATCCGCTTAGCCGGGAGGTGGTTCGATGGGTCGGTGGGTGATGCGATGTCGGACCGGATCGAGCAAGTGGCGGCGGACGCGATCCGTGCCGGGTTCCAGGGGCGGGGGAGTGCGCATGTCGCAGCTGGGGATCTCCGACTGTCGCCGGAGCGGTGGCGTGCGCTTGCGCGGAAGGTCGGGCGTGAGCTCGGCCGGAGTGTGCAGACGCTGGAATCAGACGGTTCGGTGTGGGCGGTTCTGCGAGATTGGCCACGCGACGAGCGGGAACGGGGTATTCATGACGCCGCGCTCCGGGCAGCGTCTACCGCGGCGGCCCTGCATCCTCCGCAGATTGGCCCTCGTCCGATCCCCTGAGGCGGGTGGTGCCGGGCGGTGACTCTCGACATCGACGCCGGGTGGTGGGAAGTTATCCACAGGCCTTCGGGGTGGTCGGGAGGGTGTAGGACGCGTTCGGATCAGCCCTTCGAGTCGGCGTGAGTGATCACCAGGTATTGAACGGGCCGCCGGAGTAGCAGTGAACTGAGAGTTCATTCAGTCCATCGTGGAACTACACGGACTGACCTGGGGTTTTCAACTCGATCCCCAGATGGGGGTCAGGGGGTGACGCTCAGGTTCCTCTTATGCTGCGAAAGCCGACAGCTGATTTGGCTGTCTCCTGATCGAGGGGGTCCTGTGCGCTCGTTGCTGCACGCTCCGCGCTCGAGCAAGCGAGGGATCGGCGCCGCAGCTGCCGTGGTCCTCGCGCTCGTCGCGTCTCTGCTCACCATCACGCCGGCGCAGGCGTTGAGCGATACCGGTACGGGTGGTGTGTTCGTGCCGACCACGGGTCGGATCTTGGACACGAAGAACAACATCGGTGGGTACAGCACCCCGATGCCCGCCGATACGTACCGCACCGTGAAGGTGGCGGGCCTCGCGGGGATACCGGACGATGGGTCGGCGGGGGCGGTGTCGGTCGTCGCGACGGTTGCTGACATCAGCGCGCAGGGCACCCTGTTCGGCCGTCCGGACGCGGACACGAACCAGACGATGATGGGCATCTATGGTGGTGACGACAAGCAGACGACCTCGTTCTCCGCAGTGCTCGCGGTCGGATCCGATGGCACCATCCAGGTCAAGACGAACACCAGTGCTCGGCTGATCCTGGACGTGCAGGGCTACTACACCTCCACCGACGACGGGACCGCCCCGGGCGGGTTCGTGCCGATGAACGGCAAGCGCATCGCCGACACCCGCTCCGGGCTCGGCGCCCCGCAGGCAGCGCTCGCATCGACGCAGAGCGTTGACGTGCAGGTCACTGGCACTGCCGGCGTCCCGGCGGGTGCGTCCGCGGTGATCGTGAACCTCATCGCGGTCCCCACCATCGACAAGGGCGGCTGGCTCACCCCCTACGCCACCGGCACGACCCGGCCGGCGAACTCGTTGAACTACGCCGCAGGGACGGCGACCAGCATGCAGGCGCAGGTGCCGTTGTCGGCGTCCGGGAAGATGACCGTCTGGAACGGCGGCAGCACCACCGACGTCGTCGTCGACGTGCAGGGCTACTTCACCGCCGCCGGGAAGGGCGGCGCCGTGTTCACTCCGGGCGCTGGCCGCGCATACGACTCCCGCGCGACCGGGAACACCGCGCTGGGCAAGAACGAGACCCGCTCCATCCAGATCGCCGGGAAGGCGGGCGTACCGGTGATGGGGTCCGGTATCACCGCCGTGGTCCTGACCCTGACCTCGCTCGCCACGAACGGGGCCGGCAACGCCACGGTCTGGGCGGACGGCACGACGCGGCCGAACACGACATCGATCAACTTCACCGACGGCACCATCCGCACCAACACCATCACCGTCCCCCTCGGCGCAAACGGCAAAATCGCGCTGAACAACGTCGCCGACGTCACCAACTACGTCATCGACATCCAAGGCTGGTACACCAACCCGCTCACCCCCACCATCAGCTGCCCAGGGTATGAAAACCAGACGGTTATCGCAGCAGCTCCGGCGGACGCTGTCAGCTGCACCGTGACGGCGGCACCCGCGACACAGTCCAACGAGGAACTCGCCATCGGAGTTGACTCAGGTGAATACCTGCGGACCGTTCTGTTGTCTAACTCAGCTTCAACGAGTCAGACGATCTCTGTCCCGAATTCCAGCGGTGAGCACACCATTGAGGCCGCTCGGATGAATGGCGATTCAACTTCAGTCGCGACATACCGGTTCACGCTGGGCGATTGGCGTTCGAATGACTATGCAGCCGACGACGCGGTGGTCGACGCGACCGCGCTGACGCCCACTCTCCCCGTCCCTGATGGTGGCGTGCCACTCCCCGCAGACGCACTTGTCCGCTACTCTATTTTTACCGATGCTGACACAGGTACTGCCATCGCTAGCAGTGATTGGCTCGACGGGTCGTGGCACGTCCCTGCCGGAACATTGCAGGATGGTGCGACGTATTACTGGTCCGCGGAAATACAGGCCAGCATTGATTATGCCGGCAACATGGCCGTCGTGACCACCGGCCGTTACGCGATCGCGCCATCATCGTCCGTCCCGGATGGAGCTGCAGCACTGGCAGATGACAGCGATGACGACGCCACCATTACATACTCGGATGCGGACGCGGGCCCCTCCTGTACCGGTGACGTTTGCTCACAGGCCGAGGGGTTCACAGGCTGGAGCGCATACAGCCGAAAGGTGATCAAGAAGTCGCTCGTCGACTCAAACCACCGTGGCGGCAAGCTCTCCGGCGCATACTGCCATGGAAGCTCGAAGAAGGGGTGTGACATCTCCACGGCAGTGACGCTGAGCAACAGCACGCAGGTCGGCTTCGGCTTGTCAGCGAACTCCGTCAGCTCGTCATTCAATTACACGTCAACAGACACCAAGACGACTACGGCGACGTGCCACTCCGCTGTGAATCGCGGCGTGCAGGCGTACAACGGAGGCTACTACTGGCAGTACAAGATCACCGAAACCCGGCACTTCATCAATGCGGGTCGGACCACTAACGACACAGAAACGCACACGACAGGGTGGCTACATGCGTTCCACTACCGTGGGGTGCTCTGCGTAGACACGAAGTAACGACACCATAAGAAATGAGCCGGTCGATGACCGGCTCATATCTGTGTTTCCTACTCTGGGTTTCACGAGTGCGTCATCGGAAAACCAGGTCTCACAACAGAGACATACCAAAATACAGTCGGTTGCTTGCTGGCCTCCACGAGGGTTCCACCCTCGACTTGCTCGACGGTAAAGGAAAGATCCTTCGTCCGAGCCATATTTAGTTCAATGCGATCAGCGATTCCGCAGATAGCAGTGACTGACCCCACAGAGTCGCCGGTCTTCGTCGATGACGCCTCGAACTTCAGCTTCAGTGCCCCGTCGCAAGCAACCAACAAGTCGGACCGACCTGCCGGCGCCTCGATCGCTCCGCCGCCCTGCGTGAATCCCGCCGCTGTCGAGCTTCCTCGGGTGGGGTCAGCGAGTGACTCATCAAGCGAATTTTGCCAACTGGTCAGTGCCTCCTGCGCTTTGTCACTGATCCCGTCTTTCTGGGATCCTTGCGAGCATCCGGTCAGCACAAGGATCCCGGTGAGGGCGAGCGCTCCCGCGACTGGCACCCTTCGACGCGTCGTCTTCACGGTGAAAGGCTACAGTCGACCGGTGAGCAATTGGGCGCCACCGAGTCTGGTAGCCCTACGGTTACGAGACGTCTCGTCAGTGCGGTGACCGTCTGCGCGGGTCCCGCGAGATTCCGTGACGCGGCGGGTCTCGTAACCATGTGTCGCAAGTATCGGTCAGAATCGCTGTCATGAAGTTTGGTTGCGAGACAGAAGACGCGTCATGGGGAAGCTGATCGGCTACGCGCGCGTATCGACCCGGCAACAGGACACCGACCGGCAAGAACAAGACCTGCTCACTGCGGGTGTCCGGCGGGATGACCTCTACGTCGATCACGGCGTGTCCGGTGCTCGTGCCTCGCGTCCCGCGTTTGACCGGGCACTCGACGCCCTGCATGACGGCGACACGTTGGTCGTCACCACCCTTGATCGACTCGGTAGGTCCACGATCGACATGCTCACCTTCGCGGCGCAGCTCCGTGATCGCGGCGCGGGGCTTCGCGTACTGAACCTCGGTGGTGGCGACGTCGACACGGCAACGCCGATGGGATCGATGGTGTTCTCCGTCATGGCCGCGCTCGCGCAGATGGAACTCGAGATCAAGCGCGAACGTGTCCGCGATTCAGTGACGAAGCGCCGCGCCACCGGCCAGGATCTCGGCGGCCGGCGTGCGGTATTCACGGACAGCCAGGTCCGCGCCGCGATCCGGCTCCTCAATGTGGGCGAGCCAGCGTCCCAGGTTGCCCGTGACCTCGGGATGTCCCGCGCGACCCTGTACCGCCGCATCCGGCTGCTTCAGGAAGGCGACACAAAGCACAGCTAGAAGGACGACACCGAGCGAAGCTGCTCACATTCTCGGGCATCGTCCTCGAGTTCGTGTCGTCTCGGTAAGCGACCGTCAACCGGACGCAACGGCTCGCCGTGCTGGCGGTCACGGCCGTCTATCCACTTAGCTGATCGAGGGAGGGGGAACCTCTTCGGGTGCTGCTCCGACGTACCTCGCGAGTGCGCCGAGGTTGTCTCCGTGCTGCCAGCGGTGGGCAGCGAGTCCAAGGTGCTTCGCCGCCACGACGTTCGCGTAGGTGTCATCAATGAAGATCACTTCGCCCGGTTCGACCTGTAGGTCAGCGAGCACGTACTCGAAGTACCGCGCGGAGGGCTTTCCCGCTCCGAGGTTGCACGAGTAGTAGCTGCGGTCGAACCGCTCATCGAGGGCGAGTGCGTTGCCCATGAAGCGGGCGCGGCCAGGGTCCTGGTTCGTTGTGAGAGCGACGCGTCGTCCTGTGGAGCGCCAGCTGTCCACGAGTTCGAGCACGTCCTCGTGCAGGTGGATGCTCTCCCACAGCTGCGCATAGACCTCTCGGGGATCGGCGTCCGAGCCGACCGCTCGTAGGAAGTCGCCCAGCACGGGGAGCACTTCCTGTCGTCCGGTGATCACCGGACCGTCGCCGAGGAACGTGTCAGTTAGCCAGGCCTCGGCTGTGTCTCCTGCGATTTGCTCAAGCGCGGTAACGAAGGGCTGCTCGGGAGACTGTAGGACGCCGTCGGCGTCGAGCAGGATCCACTTGTATCCCGCACTCCGCGTGGTCGAGTTCATCGGCCGAGGCTATCGACCCCGCGCAGTACCGGCAGGGGATCGGCTATCGAGACAAGCTGTAGTCCGGGCGTCCCCGCCCGGTTGGGCCGGATTAGTCGGAGAGCTTCATGGACATTCCGGCCTGCGCGGGTGCCACGTCCGAGAATCCGACCTGCTTGTACAGGCGCTGTCCTGCGGCGTCGGCGGTCAGGGTCACGTAGGCGCCCATGGGTGCCCTCGATCGGATGTCGTCCAGCAGGTGGTCGATCACCCGGCGGCCGAGACCTTGCCGTTGATGCGCAGGCAGGGTGGCCATGTCGGCGATCACGAAGTACCAGCCTCCGTCGCCGATGACTCGGCCCATAGCCACGGCGTCGCCGTTCTCGGCTCGCACATGGCAGAACGACCAACTGTTGTGCACGGCACCCTCGGATTGGTCCCGAGAGCGGGGCGTCAGACCGCTGTCGCGTCGCAGGGTCATGTACTCATCGACGGTCGGTGCGGTTGGAACCAATTCGTAACGGTTGTCGGCGCTCACCCCCTCATTCTCGCGCTGCGCGATCCGCCCGGGTGATCGCTGCGAGCGGGGCGTCCAATTCCCGATCGGTCCGACAGCGATCGGCTATCGAGACCCGAGAGTCCCCTTGAGTCGGCTGTTCCGGCTAGCCTCACCGCATGAAACGACCCGTGCAGAAGCCGGAAGGCTACGAACGCTGCGGGGCCTGTGGCGCGCTTGTTCGGGTCGTCGTCGCCGAGGGGGTTGCCCGCGGGTTCGAGCGGCACAAGGTGCCATCGAGTCATCTGCGGTGCGTGAACGGAACGCAACCCGTCGTGAAGCCGAAGAAGAAGCCACGGCGCACACACAAGGGCAAGTCGGTCCGCGCGACGGGCGGTGGGCTGCCAGGGCTCGGCAAGCGCAACTAGGGACGACCGGGAGGGTGTCATGGGGACAGAGCGTGAGATACGTGCGATCGCGGAGCGGGCCCGGCTCCGGCTCACGGATGATGAGTTCGCCGGCATCGTGGAGCTGGTGAACGAGACGGGGAATTTCGCACCCGAGGCAGCGGTCGTCGACCGCTTCCGTTCGGGAGCGCTGACCCCGAGCATGCTGACGTTCTTCCTACCGAGGATGTGGCGATATCGGCTCGATCATTCACCCGTACCGGTCGAGGTGTGGCGGGCAATGTTCGAGTTCGCTGAGTACACCGAGGACATGGTCGTGCGGCGTCGACGCCGGGGGACATGGGTGGCATACCGGGGCGCGACGGAAGCGAATCGGGAGGGTTTGTCGTGGACTCTTGACGTCGAGCAGGCTCGGTACTTCGCGCGTTTTCGACAGGCCCCAGGAGACCGCTCGGCGACTGTGTGGGCCACCCGTATCCCGGCTGATCGGGTGTACGCCCGATACATGGACGAGTACGAGAAGGAGCTCACCGCGGACGTGCGCGGCTTGGACATACGTTCGCTCGAGGAGTGGCACTCGGACGAGGTTCCGCTCTGGCGTCGCCTGAGCGGCCTGACGCGAGCCTGACGGGTGTCTTACCGCTCGCCGGTGCTCACACGGGCGAGGGATACAGGCCGTGTGCGGCTGTGCTGTGTGCAGCTCGGAATGTGCGGTTGACGGGGTCCGCTGCGTTGAACCAGGTCAACGCATCGAGTTCCTGCAGGTTGTCTGCGGAGAGTGAAGACCAGGATGGACCGATGGCCTCGGCGTCCGAGGGGTTGGCGTACCCGATGGCGGAGCCTTTCACCGGGACGAGGCGGTTGCCGAAGTGGGGGAGCGTTCCCCATAGCCGGTGTCGTCCGTTCACGATCGAGTCCCACCACGGGTCTACGGATACCGCCTCCGCAAGGGAGAACCACGTGCTGACGATCTTGAGTTCCGTCGGCTCGAGCGGGCGGGCCAGGGCGACTGTCACTTCGCCGTAGTCCGGGAAATCGGGGTCGACGGTCCATGCTTGGTTGGCGAGCTGGTCGCCGACGTCGGCGACAGCGACGGCGATCTGGTCCCACCGTTGCTCTGCCGTGTCCGGCCACCTCGGTTGCCTCAGCCGGTCAGCGACGTCCGGGTCTTCGTCTACCCACGCACGAAGGTCCGAACTGGTTCCCCGCCACCAGAAGCGGGGGTGGGCCACACTGATCGTCGTCATGCACTCACGGTAAGGCCAATGCTGCACATGCCTGCGGGCCGTGCATTCGGCGTGTTCCCTCGCCAAGCAACTACGCTCCGCGGGGTGACTGGTGAGCTCGAGGCGTTGCAGTGGCTGTCGGTCGACGAGCTCGCGGCCGCGCGCCGGCGGGCGATCAAGAAGCTGAACCTCCTCGATCGCTCCGCGGCCGACTACTCGGCGGCCGCTGCCGCGCTCGAGCGGACTATCGACCTGATCGGCGAGGTCCAGGCCGCTCGTCGACGCGATCGCTGACGTTGGGTGTCGGCGGCCGCGGTCATCATCCGGTGCATGCCCGAACACCGGTGGGCGCCGCCGAGCCATCCCGACCCGCCCGAGGACCAGCCGCTCGGCATCGAGGCCCCGCCGGCCCCGGAGAGGGAGTCTGGCTACCCGGCGGTGTGGGTGCAGGTCGAGTTCACCCGGTTGGGCCGACAGACGTGCCCTGGCTTCGTTGAGCAGGCCGATGGGAACGTGGTCTACGTGCAGCTCGTCCACATGGGGTTCGTGCACCACGTGTGGGTTCCGATCGACCGGCTCTCGAGGCGGTCTCTGCGGCCGCAGGGGCGCCGCTGATGGGGGTGCGGCGTCGCGGCCGCCGGTTGCCCGAGGAAGCGGTATCGATCCCGCAGGACGCCCGTGGCGGCCCTGCCGTCGACGTTGCGCCGGCGGCACCGGTCTGGGCGTGGATCCGCACCTACAAGGGCGTTGACCGTCGCGTGGAAGCGAAGGCGATCGCGGCGACCGCTGATGCGGTCCTGATCGAGTGGGGGAGCGGGCAGGCAGCGACGGCAGCGTGGGTGTGGCGGGCGGCTGTGAAGCACCGGTCAGAGGTCACAGCGCGTTCATAGAGCGGCCGGTTGTCGGTGTCGTGGGTGGGGCGTAGCGTGTGGGCCACGTCCGGACCGTTTCCCCCCAGATGACCCGGGCGTCGCGGCTCGAACCGTTCCCCCCAACAGTGCTCGAGCTGCAGCCGGCCCCGGCCTGTTCCCCCCAACAGGCCGGGGCCGCTTCGCGTCTGTGGCCAGGTCGTGCCGCCGGCGAGCTCCTCGAGGCGAAGACCAGAGTGGGCCGCCGTGCCGGCGGACTGTCTTCGCTGATGTGAGCCGGCTCCGCCGGCGCTGTGCTTGCGGGCCTGTCGGCCCGTTTTTTCACCGAGAAGCCTTCGGCGGCTCGGTCGCTGCGCTCCCTCGTAGCAGCCTCCCGGGCCGTGTCTAGCCGCTGCGCGGCCGGATCCTCCGAGATTTTCGACACGCGGTCGCTGCGCTCCCTTATTTCGCGCCGAAATCCTCTCCCCCTCCGCCCTTCGGGTAGACACACCCCTCCCGGCCGCTAGGCGGTAAACCGCCTTCTCGGCAAAAAAACGAGGAGGGGAATGGAGAAACGAAATGACCAAGACAGCAACCCGCACCGCGGCCGGACTGATCGGGCTTCGCCTGAACGTCGACGGGACGATGGAGGACGTCCGGATCACCGTCGGCCCCGACGGCTCCCACGTCGCGAGCCTGAACCAGGCGATCGGTTCGGACCTGTTCGACGTCGTCGGCCTCCCGAACGCCATCGACGTGTTCGTGGACGACGAAGGGCTCTACCGGGCTGAACACAGCCCGGTCCTATCCGAAACGGTTCGCCGCCTCGGCGGCTTCCCGACCGGCTACCGGCTCCACGGGGCGGGGGTGTTCGTGTCCGTGGACGACGAGGGCGACACGGTGCCGTTGACCCCGGCGCAGCGCGCCCAGGTCACCACCGCGTGGCTGCACGCCGTGTCCGGCAGCAACGACTAACCCCAACCCGCAGCACCCATAGAAACGACCGGGTGCGGAATTCCCGACAACTCGTAATTGCCAGGACCCGCACCCGGTCACTACCGGAAAGCGTAGCAAGACAATGAGCATTGCAGGACACATCGCCGTCACCCACCTGACGGACCAGCCCCAGCCCGAGGAAGCCACCATCGAGGCAGCACCGGCCGCGACCGGCGTTGACCTGGTGCAGGTGCCCGCCGCTGACGTGGTGATCGAGGACAACGTCCGCACCGCGGCCGACCTGGACCCCGCGTTTCTCGCGTCCGTGAAGCGTCACGGGGTCCTCCTGCCGACCATCGGCTACCGGAACGCTGACGGGGCCGTGGTGGTCCGCGACGGCCAGATGCGTGTCCTCGCCGCCCGCGAGGCCGGACGCGACGTTCCGGTGTTCGTCACCGAGCGCGGCGACAGCGCCGCGGCGCGGATCGCGGAGCAGTTGGTCGCCAACGAGCGCCGCACCGCCCTGACGGACGGCGACCGGCTCGCCGCCTACCGCCAGTTGGAAATCGAGGGCCTGTCGGTCACCGCGATCGCCCGCGAGACGGGTACGAAGCGGGACACCGTCAAGCAGACGTTGGCGGTGGCGAAGTCGGACGCCGCGGCAACCGCGGTCGCCTCCGGTCAAGCGACGTTCACGCAGGCGTTGATCCTGGCCGAGTTCGACGGCGACGCCGAAGCGATCACCGAACTGACCGAGTGGATCGAGGAAGGCTACGACGACGACGAGTTGACCCACGTCGCCGCGCGGCTGCGCCGCGACCGGGAACGCGCCGCCGCGGTGGCCACGCTCACCGCGGAGCTGACCGCCGCGGGCAAGCGGGTCGTGACCGACGAGGACGACTACGAAGTCCTCTCCCGGTTCACCAACGCCGCGGACGACGTGACCGACTACGACGAGCGGACCCCGATTACCGAAGACGAGCACGCCGAGTGCCCCGGCGCGGCGTTCGAGGTGATGCAGTACGGCGACGTCGTCGCCCGCCCGGTGTGCACCACCCCGGCCGTCCACGCCCGCCGCAGCCCGGCGTACGTCCCGACCGGCACCACCGCCCAGGCGGAGCCGGTGTCGGACGAGGAAGCCGCCGCCGAAGTGGAAGCCCGCAAGGCCGAACGACGCGAACTGATCGCGAACAACAAGGCGTGGGACGCCGCGGAGGACGTGCGCCGCGAGTGGGTCACCGGCCTGTTGCAGCG
>Ga0153989_1000064_pt1:25000-26056 | contig 26056 bp, 9 predicted proteins | sample TSNC073MetaG_FD_104701 | JGI IMG/M metagenome (GOLD analysis project Ga0153989, IMG submission 104701) | Attine ant fungus gardens microbial communities from North Carolina, USA - TSNC073 MetaG | ecosystem: Host-associated > Fungi > Mycelium > Unclassified | place: USA: North... | reverse complement strand
TATCAAACAGCTCGCCCTACTGAAGTACCAAAGGTGCGCTCCGCCCGGTGACTAAGAAAGAAATTGGTTTGCGCTTAAATTGAAGTGATGAGGTCGCAAAGAGGGAAGTAGGGCTCCTATTGAAGGGCTTTCCCTCCCTCAAAAGGCGACCAGCTTTCAATACTAGTTGTTACGTTACGCTGCCATTTTTCCAATATCATTGAATAGCATGGCCTGGGGCTAAGGTAACTCAAGTGGGAGAGCCGTGTTATGGGTGACCTTATTGCACGGTTCAGAGAGCACTTGTGTATGTGATGCAAGTGAACGTGTACGAAAAAGCTGTCGAAAAGTTTCGTTGTTCGTTCCGTCGTCGACCCTATCTATGTTTCTATGATGGCCCAAGAACACGCTCATTCTTCAGCCGTAGAGAGACTTTTGAATTGCGAGGTACCATTACGAGCTCAATATATACGAGTGTTATTCCGTGAAATAACTCGAATTTCAAATCATTCACTTGCTTTAACTACTCATGCTATGGATGTGGGAGCATCAACTCCGTTCCTGTGGGCTTCTGAGGAGCGGGAGAAATTGTTGGAATTCTATGAAAGAGTCTCGGGAGCCAGGATGCATGCCAGTTTCATACGACCAGGTGGAGTGGCACAAGATCTGCCTCTTGGCTTATGTCGAGATATTGATTCCTCCACACAACAATTTGCTTCTCGTATCGACGAATTAGAAGAGATGTCAACCGGCAACCGTATCTGGAAACAACGATTAGTGGATATTGGTACTGTCACTGCACAGCAAGCAAAGGATTGGGGATTCAGTGGTGTAATGTTAAGAGGTCGTGCGACATGAAGACATTGATAGCAATATGGGGGAAGTTCCCATCAGGCAACAACGGTTCCGCCTGACCCTACTTAAGCATGCATATTATGTCAGTGAAGACTTGGTGTGAAGCCTTGGAGCTTACGTTAGAAGAGCAAAAGGCCCGGGGCTAGGGTGAGCTGAGGGGGGACAGCGTAAGTGAGCGAATGTGTGTAAGCCCAGTCAAACATGACTGTTCTAGGCGGGGCG
>Ga0153989_1000064_pt1:0-22500 | contig 26056 bp, 9 predicted proteins | sample TSNC073MetaG_FD_104701 | JGI IMG/M metagenome (GOLD analysis project Ga0153989, IMG submission 104701) | Attine ant fungus gardens microbial communities from North Carolina, USA - TSNC073 MetaG | ecosystem: Host-associated > Fungi > Mycelium > Unclassified | place: USA: North Carolina... | reverse complement strand
GGGCAAAGAGAAGCGCTTTTGCTACTGAGAAAGCGAACGGTCTGCGCGAAGGTTCAAGACTTAGCCGAGCGTTAGCGAAGCTAGATTCTCATAGCGAGGCGCTTCGAGTTAGCGAAGCGCTGTAGTAGCGCCGAAGCCCTATGTGCTATAATGCTGAGCCAAGGGCGCTCCGCCTTATCTATAGAAGCAGTCAACTGAGTTCTGAACGAATTAGCTCCTTGGTAATGGCTCAATCTATAGATAGAAAGCCCTATGATGGGAAACTACCACGTTAGGTTTGGAGAGAGATGGGACCGGTTATATAATAGGGGGAGCAGATGCAAGCTTTTTTCTTTCAATAGCCGGCCAAATGACTACAGGATCATCGGTCTACTCTACCTCAATTCACCATTTCGAACCTTATACAGAAGGTTTTTCCGTACCAGCTCCTTCTACCTATACCGCAGTTGAAGCACCTAAAGGAGAATTTGGTGTCTTTCTGGTCAGTAATGGAAGCAATCGTCCCTACCGTCGTAAAATAAGAGCACCCGGCTCTGCCCATTTACAAGGACTCGATTCTATGTCTAAACATCACATGCCAGCAGATGTGGTCACCATCATAGGTACTCAAGATATTGTGTCTGGAGAGGTGGATAGATAGGACTACTAGTTGCTCGATCAGGACCCTAGCTTTATTGCGAGCCAAAAACGATAAGCGGCATTCTCCCTTGACTCTGAATCCCATTTTTGAATCATGGAATTCGTTAGCTGTGCTCTTTCCTAAGTGCACAAAGAATGAAAGGGAACTCATTACCCGTACATAACAACAAGGGTCTTCTTTAGACACTCGCCCTATAACAGATAAGCAGGAAAAGGTGCCTAAGAGAATAATAGGTTGTCCGATTCCCATACTTCCAATCTTGAGCACTCGTCAAACAAAAAATAAGTAGGATAAGGGCCCTCGTTTCCTTACTCTAACAAGTAAGCAAGTAAACTACCTTCAGTTTAGCAATCAATTAGATCCCGACTGACTTAGCTTGAAGCATGGCTTGCCGTTTCGGGGCTCGATGCTGCCTTCCATTCTTTGTTCGTTCTTTTGAGATGTTATTTGATCAGGAATGGGACTGAGAGATCCCGCCCCGATTCCGGCTTCATTGACCGAGTAGCTAAGACCAAAGGAACGGGACCAATCTCACTCATCCGGATCCCCATTGGTGAGAAGACTTACTGTCATCCCAGAAAGTGATCAAGGAGCGGAAAATAGCATTCAAGATCGAAAGCAGTTGATGATATCGGTTACCATGACGTGACACGCTATCGACACCATTAAAATATTTGTGGGAAGATCGAAACTTCCATAGTCTGAACTGGTCAAGTCTGATCCTCTTTCTTGGTGTTCCTTCACAGACCAATCATGTAACCTTATTTTATTACGACGTATCTTTCTTGTCTTGATTGAATACATCATTGAAACAATCATGCGAGGGGTCTACTACGTCAATTGCGTAACGAGTTGGACAGAGAGACGCAGGAACAGCACCATGTGAGGGGAGATTCTCATCCCGACTTGGGAAGCAAGGGTCACGGAGTTCATTGCAAGGTGGCGAGCCCCTACTTTTGCCTGTCCCCAGAAGTTTACTCAGCAAGAGCTCCTCAATCTGGGCATCCACTTCCAGCCGTGGCAGCTAGAGCTGTTCAAACAAATCTCTACTTGATCCGGTCTCAATCCATATAAATATAAATAGAGAGTCTATTTTCGATTTGACTATCCGTCAAATAAGAAATAGGTCGTACCCACTAGGAGGCCTATCACCAACTATCTTCATAACATAACGGACTATGGAGAGTTTGACTATGCCATAGTAGGGTGGAATCTGGGGCGAATGAACCACTTTTTTAGAACTAGACTACAACTAGACAGAACTAGCCCTAAGATGCGATGGTTCTGCATATGGGCATGCGAAATGCTTTCCTTATTCCCATGAAGTCAGGATTTCTTAGGACCAGCATAGGAGGGCATATATCTTGACTATATGCCACCACCTATCGCACTATAGTTTTGATTGATAGTTTGATTTGGTCTACCTTGCGAGATACCTTTTATACCTTTCTATATACCGAATTGGGGTCATTTTTGTAACCATCCTAAAGATCAGTTGGGTGGGTGCCTTGAGCCCTAATTTTAGAGACATATAGTCAACTGCCATTACTCCGGTTCTATATGGGAGCGCTTGAAATGGTTTGGTTTAACCGAATGCTCGCGTCGGTGTTGCTGAGCCCTTTCGCTCCTTGAATCACTGAGAACAAACTTTCTACGATCCTATAGTGGCTTATCGTAGCTAACAGATGATCTTCACCAAATTGGGTCAGCATGTAGCCCGATCCGAACGCAATTACATGTCTCAATACCTAGCCCTTTCGGACTGGCCTTTTGAAGCTTTCTCGCTTCCCCCTAAAGGGGAACACCTGCTAAGGCACTAATAAAAGCCTTTCTCAAACTGGGGGGATACTTTCGAACGAAGAAAACACAATTTCAGACACGACAATGCCAATAGAAAGAGTGAGACATCTGGAAGCAGTCAAGATAGAATTCTCGAAATGAGGAGGATGGGGCCCTTTTGCCCAACTCCGGAATTCCATTCTTTTTTTTTTTAGTCTTTCACCAATCAACTATTGACGTATGTAGAATAGGTTGTTCTTTCATAGTCATTCTTTCATCGAACTTGGTGTTCTTATTGATCTTCGGATTCAATACTTGTCAAACTAAAATCAAACTTGAAGGAGTTGGTCATCGTCCATTCAACTATAGAAGCGGAGCTAAACTAGTAGGGGTGGCCCCCAATAGTGGGTAACCTTGGACAACTCAACGACTATAGTTGAAAGGAGGTGGCGGGTGAAGAGTCTTTCTATCTCGACTAAATAGGGCGCTGTGAGACTGTATGCGCGATCATTGACCCGTATTTCCCCACTTGCGCTGATACGTTAGCGAGGTGAGCCCTACTAAACTAATCCAGTGCAACCTTTGATAAAAGGCGCTTTCTACCCCCTAATACAGCATTCTTCTTGCTTACAAATGGATTTTCTTCTGTCTTACAGATGGCTTGAACAGGCTTTCTTATGACTTCTAGACTCGGATCCAATCGCGCACCCACTTTGTCTAACATCCCATAATCAAACTAAAGGAAAGACTGAGCGGGACTATGATTTGGGTAATCGAGACCTGATTGTGCTTTGCTGCCTGTTTAAGACAGTCATGTTCACCTTGTTCACTGGCTCGCGGACTCCTTACCTTAGGGGATATGTCTCACTATACAAGGTACACGTAGTTCAGCAGCATAAAAGGAAACAACAGAGATGAGCACACATCTCGATCTCAGAAAGCCTCTCTTAATGGGCTTAGATTCCTCTACACCTTTCTCGCTTCAACTTAGGCGAGAGAAAGACCAGCCAAACGGGTTCCGGTCGTGAGTTAGCAATCAAAACCGACTGCCTTAAACCGGGTACAGACCAGATTTGTTCCATGATTATTAAGGTAACCCGATAAGCTCCAGGTTAAGTTGTTGTTCCGCGGATAGAGGAGCTGCTTCGAGCATTGGTATGAAACCCTGAATTGGAAATCGCGATGAGTTAAAGAAACCCACCCGGAATTCAGTCCATGATAGGATAAGAAGCTTGTGCATCTTTCTATTTGATGTTTGTTGATGGATCTATCAAAGTGGCATCGGAGATTCTTTCTTAATGGAAACTTGTATAGGCCCCTATGGCTCTCCTAAAACCCTTCATAAGGGATATGGCTATAATGAGAATCTCTTGCTTTCCGCACCCGCTAGTGCACATACACTTTCGTTTACTTGGGCTCGTGAGGTGGTGGGAAATGGCCTGATCTATGCTTATGCTCTTGTCTAAGGAGTCCGCAGACTCTTATTCGACTGCTTGTGCCTATGTCTCGCGAAATCCATGATGTTAATCTCTCTTTCCGCTCGTGAGCTGAATTCGTGCTAGACTAGCTCTACTATAAATAGAAAATCAAATAATATATTTGATTTTCTATTTATATTATTTGAGTGGTAAACTATAGGACTTCTTCCTCGAGCATTGAAATTGAGGCTTCACCTCTTCCCAGCCGGTTGCTCAGCTTGGTCGGCCGCTAAGCTCAGTTGGTTTGGAACGCACTGTGTTGCTCATCTCCGTTCTCCCTCTAAAGGAAGCCGATTCTACGCCGTAAAGGAAGCGGGTGCCCAATCACTAACCAGGGGTGGTGTTCATCAAGCCCTTTCTGTAATAACAGATGCAAGTATGCGCTAGCTAGGATCTAGACTTAGACAACAATCAGGAGAGAAGATAAAGTGGCTAAAGCTACTATCTCTCTACGTTTACCAACCCTCCCTTGAGTTGAATTCAATTCAATAAATACCACCGCAACAAATGTCGATTCTATGATAGTACTTTTTCTATCCACTTTCAAAGCCTGTCTATGGGATCCGACTCGTCTTCCCCCTGAACTATGCCTTAAAACGTGTTTGATTGGCCTCTGAGACCCCTTCTCTCGTGCTAGGAAGTGTGAGACCGTTGAGCTCAGAAAGTAGATTCTTTCCCTCATAAAGTGGATCTTGATCGAGCTTGGGAAAGAGAAATACCGGTTATTGATCAAATAGATTCTCTGGGATGAGCAGAAGTACGGGGGGTGCTTGAAGTGAAGGCTCGAGTCCAGGTGGGCTAGCTCTTTAGATGTTTTCTCCGGCACTAGCTCGGATTGTAGATGAATGTAGACAATGAGGAATGATTAAAGCAGTAATGGTGGTAATGTAGACAATGAGGAGTGATTCTCTTTCCCTCTTGACACCTATGAGACAGAGGAATCCACGCCGGTTGAAGTCAAATTACCGGGCACTAGCTTTTCATTGAGAATGTGACCGAAGATGATCTTGCCGAAGATTAGGTTCAACCGGGTAAAGGATGAGGACGGGGGCGCTGATTTGGGATGCTAACTAAGTAGATGCGGAAGCGAGGTGCGAAAGCAAGCGGGCAACAAGGGGATCGGGCTAACGGTTTATTTGCTCGTTAGGCTTTCCTGTTCGAACAGGCATAGGAACAGTTAAGCCAGCATAGAGCAAAGCTCAACCAATGGGCTATTTGCTATAGTTCAAAGCCCTGTTCATAGAAGGTCTGGAGACATGAGAAGGTGGTTTACTTACTTTTGTACTAGCGTGAGCGTACTTGTGTGTTAAAGGGGTACTTTATTTGGGCTGCTAAGTAGAAGTAGAAGCTATAGGCGAAGGCTTTCGCGCCTTGCTGTTAAGTAAGGCGGAAGCTAGCTACTTGCTTGTTAAAGGTGCTTGCCCACGGCTATTCGTAGATCTGGAGTTCTATAGCCGATTGTGCTACTTTCAATCCTTAGTAGCGGGTATTAGGTGAGAGGGCGCCTATATCATAGCTGTTACTGTGCTTTCTGGATACCTTTCCATGCTTTACAGCTACGCACCTTGCTCTTCTCTTATAAGCAAGTAGCTTTGATTTGGGAATAAGCTGGAAGTCAAGTAGTATGTATGAGTTGAAGTGAAGGGCGCTAGTAAGTAATAATAAGTAGAGCGGAACACTGTTGGCTGAACAAAAGACGTATGACTTGAGAAAGTAAGATCTCCGATCTGTTGTCGGGAAAAGGAGCTCCAATGGTACTTTAGAATAATAGGGACGAGAATGCGTCCTTTTAGCCAAATCCAGGTTCTGGACCGATGGGAACTCCTACTCATAAACGAGTAGCTTCTTAGTTTCCAGCTTATAACACCTTTTGGGACTCTAAGCTAAGTAAGGAAAAGGCCTTCCTTTCACCAGGCTTTTGAGTTTGTAGCTAGGCAGCTACTCTCTAGCTTCCAGCTATTCTTCCTTCTCTTATGGGACTTGAAGCCAAGTAAAGGCAGCTTGCTGTTGAGTTATAGTCTTTACTTTTTAATATGGGACTTAGGCGGGGAACCTTAGTTAAACAAACTAGTAATCTAATCAGTCATCTAATCTTAGGCTTCGTTACCTGACTTATCAGCCAGCAAGTAAACTACCTTAACCCCCTGAAATCTAAGTAAGGAGTTGGCAGCGTTTCGAGCTAGGAGTTGAACCAAGGCCGCTATTCCGGACTTAGAGATAGTAGTTCCCAAGTATGATATGAAATAGGAAGGAATAGAGTAAAGGCCTTGTCCTACTCTAATACAAGTAAGTAGCTAACGCTACCTTAATCCCCTGAAGTAAGGATTTGGAAGTTCAGGAACAAGAGTCACTGTAGTTGCTACGGCCAGGGGAGCTAGTCTCGTAACTGCGGGCAGTTCGAGTTCTAGTTCTTTACAAGACAGATGGGAACTGTAGCTAACAAGTGTGCCCTGAGTGGAATCCTACTTATACTCTTTCTACTATATTGGCATTGGCAGGACGGGTGCCAAGTTATTAGTAGCTAGGCAGCTAAGCCAGTAGTAGTTCAGTTCAGGTCAGGGCATGAAGCTACAGGTTCTATTTGCGGTCGTGAGACAGAGGTCAGAGGCAACTTGTTATATAGGTAGCCGTGCGTGTTAATAGATCTTCTTCTTGATGTCTATAAGTGAAGATTGGATGGATGCCCGCACCTTGGGTATGCTTTCAAAAGGGCTGTTTTCATGCGTGCTGGTGTTCGTGGTCTGTTGGTTTTTCTGTTCTCGTGGGGGAAGTCTTTGGATTACTCGCTTTGAGAGGATTACCTTTTTCTCCTTATGTGGTTATGTGGTACTCGACCGGCTATACTTCGATTACTTTTTTTTTGTCTTTCTTTCACTCTCTTATCAGCCTTTTTCTTTGGCGAGGGGAGCTTGAAGGGAGAAAGGCTGGTCTAGGTTCAACCACTCTCACTTACTAGGAAGAAGGACAGAGACAATCTAAGACGAAAGACATTTTAGTTTGATTTGCTTTCTGATCCGCTGACCCGAGTGCTTGCCTAAGCCCTTTGCATTTGTTTCCGGCTTGATATGGACCCGGGCCTGAGATTGTCATACCACTCGTAGGCAGGACCGTCGAGGGAAAGGGGAAATTGTCTCAATAGCAAAGACCCATTTGTGGCAGTGTCCCGGCAAGCGGTAATGAAATGAGATAAGTGTCCTTTTAGGGCAACCTCTCCCATCAAACATAGAAAAGAAAATAGTGGGATTTGGTACCCTGGTGGATAAGGAAGCGTGTCATGATATGGAGGATATGGACTGCGATAAGGCTGGATTGTTCCTGCATTCTTTGGGTTTTTTAAACTTTGTTTTTCATCCAATTCTTCCTTAACAAGTAAACTCCCTTCCCTTTCAGAGATAGCCAGCTGGGGACGCTGATTGCCTTTGTTGTCATTCCATTCGATCGATTGCCAGCAGGGTCACCAGGAGAGAGAAAGTTGGCTAATGCCGGTGACTTTTCTGTGCTATCCCTTTGGTCGAGCTCCGCCCTTGAAGGAGAAGGAATTGTCGCTGGAGCCGCCGCTGCTGGTGGTGCTGGCTTTTTCCATAAACCAAGAAGCCCAAAGCAAGCGTCCGTCAAAGAGGAAGAACTATAAGATTCCACCTCTCTCGGTGGAAAGATTCAATCAGTAGGAAAGCAAGAACGAAGTTTAGGGCACCGGATACTGCAATCGAAAGAACATCGGCTAACGGTAGCTACACAGAAGGGGACCCTGAAAGTAGGTAAGGAGCAGCACGCTACCGAGTCTCGAGAAGCGGCCGAAACAGCAACAACACATATGCGAAACGAGGCTACAGTCACAGCTTGACGGTCCCTACCTGTGAATAGTCCCACAGCTCAGTTCCCGCTAGCTTCGATCGCTGCTTGTACTCTTTGGGTATTTGGGTAAAGGGCATGAGAAGCCCATTTTTATGACTTGCAGTGTGAGACAGTGCCCCAAGTATTCTTCACTTACCAGTCTGATGACTCCTTGTATAGGAAGGCTAACTGCTTGGTATCATGGTACCATACATGGGACACTGGGCCGTGCTTCGCTACTTTAAAACCTTGAAACCTGACCCTCAAGTATCCACATTTTTCGACTAAAATGAATAAGCTTTCTTTCCTGATTGATTGTCAGTGGAAGAACTTTATCTCACATAACATAATGGGAAGGGCGACCCTGAATAGGGGATGATTTCCCACTTAGAACGGCCAGGTGGTCCCAGTTGTGTTGTCAAGAATAATGGAAAAATCTACCCCTTCGTTAATGAATAAGAAGACTTGATTGATTCATGGATTCTGTGATGAAACCTATGGCAATTTACTTGCCTCTAAACGCAAGAGATACCCCCTTTTATCGTGGGGGGAGAAGTTTCCCTATCGTGGCTTCAATCGTGAGTGTTGAAGCCTTTTTTTGGTCATAGAATGAGTTTTCGGGTCCACCCCAGTAGACTTCTCACTCACTAACCTAAGACTTTGAGGAGCGGGAGGAACTATAAAAGTATATTTTTAATACGCATGTGAACAAGTTTGCGTACTTGGCTTTCCGCAAGGTCATAAAGGGCATTATCGAGAAGCTTGTTAAGAGGAATCCCACCTGTCCTAGTCCAAGTTATATGTGAAATCGAATTTGGAGATCCGAGTGTAGGGCGCAGCTCCATCAACATCACCAAGATCTCAGACAGCCAACGAAGCTGCCCTTGTTTTTGATGCCAAAGCATAACGATCCATTTCATTCCCAGCCTGGCATAGACATAGAATCTTCAAACCTTCCATCCAGACAGGAAGTTGCGTATCGAAAAAGCCTTCAGAAATTCCAGTAGAGGGTTTCGTTCTTCATACGCCGTAACAGTGAGAAGAAGCGCTTATCCATAGATAATGCAAGTAGAGAACTTATGACCTCGCCCCCAAAGCTGCGAACACGGGGTCTCTCTATTCCTTATTATTCAATGAAAGGACATCAAGGAGAGGGCGGGGTTGCCCCTGTTGAAGTTCGAACTGAGGTGCAATTGGCATGAGAAGCTACCTCCACCGGTCAAGGCCCTAGTTCTCATCTAGGCAACTAATCCATTTGCTCCTTATCTCATGTTGACTCAGATGATGACATTTCTGTGACATCAATAAAGTATTCTTATTCATTTGATTCGTTTATCCCTCTATTAATCAATTCCTTTCACGTATTGATTTATTAGCAAAATAATCCCCATATTGCAAGTGGTCAGAAATGGAACCTTTTCCAATATCCTTCTTGGTGTGGTGGGATGACTTTATCTAAAGTCTTTCTTTGCCACAGCTCGGTTCCATCAATAATCGTTCCACAACTCATCATTTCAAAGACTTTAAACAGAAGATGAGCTTTTATACAAGATTAGAGCTATTTAAACAGATGCGCTCTGCTCTTTATGACCTCTATTTACCTATTTCCTTGGAAAACTGTATTTGCAACCAACTTAGCCAGACAGAAGTTTGAAAGAGAAGAAGGGAGCCTTTCACGAGCGGCTTATGCGGCCGAGGTTCCATTTACGAAGCACTATCGGAGTACGTTCTCAAGCATTAGAGAATTTGGAATGGATTCTCGATGCTTCTTTGAATAGTCTAATTTAGCATTCCACCTTATGGACTGATCGTCCGAAGCCAAATCTTGCACCTAACCTATGTATCTCATCAATCAAGGGGGGAAGCGGCAACAAGTTTCTTTTGTTAGCTTCGCTTTCCACAACGGCAAGGAGTTTGATACGAGCCGAGTAAGCGCATCACTTAACTAAGGGTGCGAGCGGGAAGATCCATCTCAGACGGGGAAAGAGATATTGAATGAAAGGTGTGCCAGCAGCAGATATGTATTTTTAACAGAAAAAACCAAAAGCGGTGAGCCGACCTACCAAGGTGTGAATCTGTTATCCATGAGTTATTTACTGTAGTCACATTCTCATAAAGAGTTCTATCCGATAGGCTAATTGCAGTCTCTTAGGTGATAGCGGAGCTCTTCCGTGGGGAAGCACCTAACCATATAGAATACTCGCACCTTAGCTATTCTATGTGATCTTCCTTGAGCTGGCTGGTTATGGCGACCTATGCCACTATTGCCTGCCCTATTGGCTTCCTATCGCCTGCTATCGCCAGCCGAAAGGGAGGGCATCAACTAGCCTACCAGAAATGCTTGACCAAACTACAATACCAAGAGTGGATCCTGCTGAAGCAATAGTTCCATCTCCGACTTCGATTTCTTTTTTGCCTTCCAAATCGAGTTTCTTGGCATAAGGACTACTTATACTTACATTTATAGAATGAAAGTGGAATTCCATCCTAAGATAAGATTTTTGCAATCCCTTCCAGGCCTACTCTTCTGACCCCTAAGATCGTTTAAACTCAGGATTGAACTATAGAGGCCGTATGGACATAGACAGAGTCAGAGTCCTCAAGAAGTATTGCAAGTCTTTCAAAGGAGGTGCTAGCATTTCTCTTCTCTAAGTCCAACTCAAAGGAGCAAGCACCTTAGACTAATGCGGATCCGACCCTTTGAGACAGGCGATGACCTTTACCAGTTGAACAAAAAGACAGGGGCGGGACGGGGCGACATATCGATATACATATTCCAGCCCGATGAGCTAAACAGAATCTCTATTTCAAGAAGCGATTCAACGAAGCCGATTGACCACTTTCCCGAGGACCCATTGATAAAGGCACTCGATTCCTATTTTATAAAGTCTCATTTCGCTTAAAAGAAAGCATTTTTCTCGACGAGCTATAGTACCGTGCAAGAGTTCAGAAGGATTATGCCTATCTCATTGAGATTTCGGATACAACAAATGAACGAGTAGACACAAGACGATTATTATACGCTATTAGAAGTTTAGACTTGAGTTCATCTAGCCATGGATTCGATCCAGCCGCTGGTGACCCTACGGCTACCTTATTTTGCCACCCTATCTCTTAAAGCTTCTATGCGACCCATGTAGCTATTTATTGGTGCCTTTGCTTCCTTTTACTATTGCTGCCATCCCTGCTATTGCTTATGGGACTGAATCAATAGAAAAAACAACTAGGTCAAGTGCTTTTCTGTTCTGTTTACCAAACAAGCTTTTTCTTCGCACTACAACCTTAATCACTAAGACGGAACGCCCAAGCGGAACGAAAAGGGTAAGTTGGGCTCAGGTGAGTCTGACTTTCCCGTTTCGTTTAACCGGAGGGGCGTGTACAATGTTGAAGTCTTCTCTTCCTGATTTAATCCCGATGAGTCTTAGTTGCGGTTGATTTCTGTTCCTTGCTTCGAGTGCTCCTCCTTTCGTTCGCAAGCTCTGGCCTACAAATGCTTCTTTCTTTCCATGCTTTACGTTTCAATTCCCCGTCCCCCCCTCGTCCGGTGTTGCGAGAGACTGTTCACTGTTAAGTCGATTTGAGCCTCTCTTCTATGGTGACAACTATAGGGTTGTCCTGAGAGCCTCCGATCATGAGCTCGATGTCGGACGCATCGAGTTGGCGAAAGATAGGTGGAGGAAGGATCGGCATGTTGTCTTCCAGACTCAGGTGATTGAAATGGGTCTCCAAGCTCTCCTTCTTCGCCACCTGGTCTAGCGTCTTTAAGAACCACCGCCGTTTATCCTTATTCGCCCAGTAGCGAGACGGCCATATTCCCTTCTTCTGGTCCCACGAGCCGAGTCGTCGAAGTTACTTGGACTCCATCAGATGTCCCAACTACAATGGAGGTGGGGTCTCCTTATTCTATGTTTTCCTCCTTCTCAAGATTACGGTGAAAATCGGTGGTGCTATACTTAGAGAAAGAGATATTTTAAAAACCCGATTTGTCGAAATGGTGCAGCGAGGTCTTTCCTTTTGTTGTTTGACTTTGATTTGCCATTGCCATAGACGCACCATTTTCCAAAGACTCTTCCTCTGTATCCAAATTCATGCTAGGTGCAGGTTCCTTAGCACAAGCGCTAAAGGACAGTTGGGGTTGGTGGTCTCATTAATGACAACCGCTTTCTCATGAACTCGGACGGGTTGAGGTACTTTAGGCGGCTGAGCCGGGAAGATAATCTGACGACGACCATCAGAGTCCTCCCGACCGGCAAGATTAGTGTTACCACGACCTCGGCCGCGCCCTCTTGCTGCTTCCTGAGGAGATACTGAAGAAGCACGCAATGGAGACGGCGAGAACTTACGACGAGGTGCAACCTCAATCCAGGGATGAAAAGAAGAGGGTTGATCATGACCATCGACTGGACCAGGCGTTCTATTTCTGATAGAAGCCTTAATTCTCTCAATGTATACCACTTTCTTTCTACGGGATTTCAAATCAGCTGCTTTGCCCCTGATGCAATACAGGTCGAAGCATAAAGAGAAGACGACGACGAAGAAGAAGGAAGATTAAGATCCTAGTTTGACCCAGTCTATGCAAGTGCATCCTGCGAATGAGGGAGGAACCCAAGCACAACAGCAGAGACTGTCTTTCAAAGACACCCTGCTACGAACGCCAGCGAAATCTTCGTGGGAGGAAACGACAGAGGTAGAAGACTCCGAAGACGACATGTCTGATGAGGAGGATGCTACCACGGGAACGGAGAGGGTGCTCGTAGATCAGGCAAAGCTCAAAGTTGATAGGAATATGAAGATCCGGCTCCGGAAACCTTGGAGGAGGACCATCATAGTCAAACGTGATGGGTAAGACTATTGGTTAGAATTTCTTATCTACCCGTCTGCAGAAGATTTGGGGAGCACATAATAGAATGAAGATCGTGGATTTGGGACATGATTTATTTCTCATCCAGTTTGAGAAAAGAGAGGACTATGTTAAGCCGGAATGGTGGGGAAGGAGGCCCGTGGATCATTGCGGACCATTATTTTACTATACGGAAATGGTCCACAAATTTCAGACCATCAGTGGAGAAAATCTCCAAAACAATGGTTTGGGTTCGTTTCCCTGAGCTACCAATCGAGTACTATGATAGGGAATTCTTATTCATGTTAGGAGCGACCATCGGTAACCCAGGGAGAGTAGACGCCACAAGGGAAAATGCGATGAGAGGTAAATTCGCAAGACTTTGTGTGGAGGTCGATTTCAACAAACTGCTTATCTCACGAGTCAAAATCGGCCGTTTCCATCAGAGAGTGGAGTATTAATGTCTACACACCATCTGCTTTTCTTGTGGTAGAGTGGGCCACAAAGTTGAGCAATGTATTGGATCGTCATCAGAGAGCAAGGAGGAGAGGTAAAAGAAAGCTGAGCACTACAAGCAAACCAAAAACAGGAGCTACGCCGGCAAATAAGACGGGCCCCTTTGCTTTAGTCTAAGCCTTCATTCCTTCAGTTGTAGTCGTAGAGCGAGGGAATAGGGATGCAGGCTTTTCCACCTGCTCCGATGCCCTTCGCCCCTATCTTTCTCTCTTTCGGTAGATTGACCGGATATTTCCTTTAAGTGATTTCCCTTCTCTTTACCGGTAGATTTATACGTATTTATAAGTATATGTCTTTCCCTTTTCTTTCCTGGAAGTGATTGACCAGCTATATTAGGAATGGGAGGTTCGAAGGTCAGGGCTCAGTTCGTTAGCGATGTCACCAAGGGGGAAGGTAAACGTAAGTCCTTAGACTCCCTCATTCGCTTTTCTGGGTGTCGTTCCTCGGAATCCATGACCATATGAAACTCCCTTATATATATATAAGCAAGTAAACTACCTTTTGTTTACAACTTTATCAAAGACTCAGTGACTTGGGAAGTGAAGTCCCGAGACCGGAGTCAAGGAATCGTCCACTTCAACTCGAGAACAAAGGCGTCAGGAGGTTGCACGTGGCAAAAGGCCACGTGTGGAGTGATTGGTTTTTTATAAATATGTGTTTTTTTTACCTTTTTGCTATTTTTGAACAATTGGAATACAAGATGTGTTTAGGAATCTTTCTTTTTTAGCTTCAAACTTGACAATCTTTTTTATTTTTGTGAGTTTGTAAGTTTGAGCTATTCAAAATGAAATTGACATACTATGTTTGAGTGATTCTAGCGACTCCTTTTATTGAAAAATCTGCCAATTCCTCTCTTTCCAAATTACCCAACAAAAAGCAAGAAGTTTCCACATAGTGTCCGGCAAGCCATGACCTCCGGCAGGGGTCTGTTCTGTGTTTTTCACACAGGTTTCATAGATCTGTTTCGATGGGTTTACTGATGGCTTAGGATGGCTGTGCTCTGTTTTAGTTAGATGTATCCTGTTCTTCAAATATCTTCTGCTCTGGTGTGTTTATTCTTGTTTAACCATGGCTGTATCTATTGTGATTGAGGCCATTCGAGATGGAGCATGTTCGGAAAGGGAGGACTGTATGGCTGTTGCTAATCGAGGTGGGTAGAAGATTTCAGCAAAAAATGTATCTTCCAATGCAATGGAGGCTGGAGCTTGGTTGGCAGAGAGCCTTTTTCTGGCGGCAGAACACAATGTGGAGAATCCATTTTGGAGGAAATCCGTAGTAGCAGGCAGGACTCGAATTATAGATCTCAAGAAGAATGTTAAAGGCTTGTATCTCTTGTAATGACTGAATATTTATTCTCCGTCTAGTAAAAATATGGTTTTAGTAATCCCTAGGGGCTTTAACGGAGCCGGCTGGCTAGCTCTGGCTAGGGCTCTGCACAGTGTCATTGGAAATGGGGAAGTATCTTGTTCGGCCTCTTCCTTGTTGCCTGACCCTTTGAGGGACCCCACCATCCCTTCTAAAGCCCCACCTCTAAAGACCTGAGACACTCCACTTCTGTTTGTAGGGCGGAGACCCTTGGAGTTAATGCTCTTGCTCCGACAGAGCTATTCACCGCTGTGGGAGGTGAAATCGATGAGAAGCTTGGGTTTGGGTCAAACTCCATCAAAACTTTCTACGGTGGCTTCCATATAGGAGCGCTTGGGGTCTGGTCCTCTGCGATCTGGTGTAAGTCGGAGGGCAGCTCGGTGCCACTCTGTGGGAATCGGTTAAAGGCTTGCTGGAGAAGGAGGGTCTAAACCAATCTGGTAATTGGATCCCGGTGGGACATAACACATAACAGTGGAGTGCTCGTTGGGCTTCATTCTAGAGCTGGTGAAAAACTTTGTTCTCTGGCCTGTGTGTCTTTAGGGGACGTGAAACTGAGTTTCCGGAAGTGGTCGCCGGAGGTAAACGCTCTTCCGGTCGGCTGGCCGAGACCTGGAGAGAACGCCACAAACCGGATGAGGGGCGGGCTCCTCTTCTCCATGCTCATTTTCTCTATGCTTCAAAACGAGATCCTGAATCTGGAAAGACCTAAAAGGGGATGCTCCACCAATCAATCCCCGGAGGTTGGTATACGAAATAAAAAAAAAAGTGGCTTGCTTATTCTATTCTTCTGGATTGCTCCACATTTCATTCGCTTTCCTTTCACATCGGTCTTGCCCTTTCGGTGAGGGGTTTTTTATGAGGATAGGTAAGGAAAAATGACTTTGGGAGGAATTCGGGATCGGTCATCGCGGGGGTAGTGGATGGAGATGGCGACTACTAGGAGATGACAACTAATGGAGATAGCTTTCTTCTTTCTGCTGACTAATCACGGACTCAGAGCTAAACAACTATGACTCGTATGATTTGCTAACACAACGGATAGTTTCGAAATCTTTGATGAGTGTAGCAGCTTCACAAGTCCCTTCGGCTTGGAGCTGGAGTCATTGATCTGTTTGGCGAGTTTGCCTATAGATGTATACAATAAAAGGCCTGCAAGTTCAGAAAGTTCTGACTTCGTGTTCTTGACCTACTTGTCTATTAGTCTTGGCGGGAAGACTCCAATCAGTGGGAGCGCTCATCTCGCATTCTCCGATGAAGGATAACGATTCGCTCGTCAAGCCGAGGGTTACGAGTTTGGGTTTTTGGGCGAGGAAGAAAGGCCAATACTAGCCAATTCTGAGTTCCTTTTGACTCAAGAAGGTTTCGCAGGGACATCCAATAAAGTACACGTCCGCTTGGTAAGGTACAGAGTGAATTTCGTATTGATGACCCACCTATTCCCGGCCTAGTTGAGAAAAGTGGAATCCATCTTTAGCCTGCCCGAAGCGCCTTTGCTGCTGCCGCTGACGCTGTCGCTACGACTGAGCCAGTTCGTTTGGAAGTTCTGATCCTTTGTTTGTTCGAAGAGACAATGAGGATGAATCCGAAAGGTTGCTTTCTTACACATATGTACCCGAGAGCGGGCCCAAACGAGAAAAGAATATTCCAAGAAAAAGTTGTACAAGAAAAAAAGTAATCGAATGTGCTGATTCCGGATTTATCGGATCTATTTCCAAAAAGGAAGGGAAAAAGACAAGAGGCCTTCTCTTCGCATCAGAGAGTTGAGTTAGGCGGGCACAGCTGAGAATGGAACTAGTGGATATCAACAAAAAGGAGGCGTAGGTTTCGCATCGATGTGCTCGAGAAGTGCGGTAGGAGCAGTGCCCTTGTAGAGTCGACAGCACAGTTCCAGTGCCAGCCGAGTTGGTTAAGCTGAGTTACAGGTCTCATGCTTCGAGTTGAGGCAATCCAGAGACAAGAACGATTTGGTTCCAGAGGTCATGCTTTGTCTTTGCCAAGTTGAATAAAGCAGTTTGACTGCACGCAGGTTTGGGTTTTTAGGTGAGTTCCGTGCATCCAATCCATTTGTAGCAGCAGGGGGTCTGTAAGACCCGGATTAGAGATTAGATAGAAGCACCCCCATCTATTATCTATTAGTTAAGGGGGTTGGGGTATGGGACGCAGAAGCATAGGGAGTGATAGCAGCAATTGATCCTGATTCGGTTTTCTCAAGACCATCCTACGGGATTGAGATTAAGAACAACCAATGGTGGAGGCAGTTGATCTTAATCAGCCAGTTGCCAGATCCAGATGCAGATCGAATTGGACCCGTTCCAGCCAAAAAACGTGAGCGCCTAGCGCGAAAGGTTGCTTTTCTAATATAAAGCGCGTTAGCCTATCTATAAGTAAGGGGCCTTTTCTTGCTCGTTAGCGCCCCCCTACCCCTATTATATTAGTTTAGTCATAAAGGAACTCAAGTTTCGCCTTTTGACAACCTTACTAATAGAAAGGGGAAAGATGCGCTCAAGCATGCGAAGAAAGCTCTTCGAGCTTCCCTTCTATTATAGTATAGAAAGGTTTGTAGAAAGGGGCTTCTTCAAATATCCCATATATATATAAGTAGAGGCTTCAAGGCTTGTAGTTTAGGGGTGCGCAGGGACAGGAAGGCCCAACCTATACAAGGGGCTAGCGCGCAATGGCTTTCTCTGATAGGGGCTCGCTTCTTCAAGCGGAGCTTGCTGCTTTTCATTTTGTTAGGAGTAGGTGCTTGCTGCTCGTCAAAGCCGTAGCTTGCTGCTCGCTTGCTGTCTACTAAACGAGCCTTCACTGTCCGCCCGGCCCCCGAATCTTAAGTAAAGTGAAGTCAAATCAATGAAGTGAACAGCCCAACCTCTGAAGCTTTTCCAAAAAGCTTCTACTTGTTTTGAAGCTTTTCTTCCCAACAATAGACTTGCAACTATAGAAAAGCTTCTCTTTGATAGCGGGGGGTTCAGAAAGGATCTGATCGTAGATAGAGACTGAAACCTGTGCGGGGGTAGGGGCGGATGTAGCCAAGTGGATCAAGGCAGTGGATTGTGAATCCACCACGCGCGGGTTCAATCCCCGTCGTTCGCCCATCAATAAATAATAAATGGACCATTTGTTACGGAAACACAAGACTAACCTAGAAATCATTTTTTCTGCAAGTCATCTCGAGGCTTTCAAACGCATCCAAGCACGATTGAAAGATAGAAACCGCGTCGCCTACTTGCTGAAAGCACAAATGGAATGGCTGATCATTCATTGTATGAAGCCTCACTAATCCAAAATATATAGCTTTATGTAACGAATAGATAGTGAAACACCTTCTCTTTCTGCGGATACGCGCTCACCTTCCTTTTATTTGCCACACGAGCCCCGACCCGATGATAGGCCCGTGCATAAACTAGTTAGTATTCAAACTATCCCAATTTGGTAGATCCTAATCTGGTACAAAAACGATTCATTGGTTTTTTCTTTCTTCTTCGAACCCGAAGGTAGTTTACTTGCTTACTTGTTAGAGTAAGGCAACCAACGTTTTCTAACATATGTGAGGTGCTAACGGGAAGATTGAAATCTTTCTTTCTCTTTAATTGATCCTAGCTCTCGCCTTGGTGCTTGTGATGCAGGGATACGTGAGTCACCGCCTAACTATCAGCCTATACCCAAAAACGATAAAGGGTACAAAACTCGATCAACCTCTGTCTTCCATGGATTATCTGATTACGTAGTTCGACTGGATAGTTTACCCTTTTATCAATTGGGATTAGAGCCCATATATGTGTACCTGGAGGGGCTTGTACCCTAGAGGTTGCCAATCTATCGATACCAGACTCAACTCTAATAATAAAGAAGTGAGTCAACTCCATAACGTAAAAAGACCGAAATTAGACCACTAAAGCGACGGCCTAGAAGGGTACCCCTTCAACCCCTATAATTGCTTGCTGAAGGACAACTCTGGGAAGCTTGAAAAAGACCTAATAACAGTAACATAATCACCATACATTAGGCCGAGCATTTCATTCTACTTAAGAAAAGAGGCCCAAATAGAATGTGCAACTCAGCTCTTGACCCTTTGGGATGCGATTGATCTGTTTTTCCAACTAGACTTTTCAACCTAACCAAAAGTTATATTCGTAGGTCGGTTAGGTCGGCTTGTCTCTAACCTGCTCTCATGACTGCTAGATTACATACTTGACTTTTGTTCCTTCCTCCGTTTATATTTCTCATCTTCTTGAACCTTTATTCTTTCTCTTCAGTGACTCCCTCTCCTTTCCCTGCGCCTGCGGTCAAGCTACTTCGTTCCTTTCAGTCGAGCGAGTCTAGCTCCCCTGCTTGCTTTAGAAATGGAGGGATTGTTCTCCCTAGCTCTCAGTCATAACAGTTGGAAACGCACGACTAGGTCAATCAGCATAAGAAGAATCCGACGCTTATTAGTAGCGGGATTGACTCTTCTCTTTTTAAGGAACAAAGTAGCTTGACCAAAGGGAAAGGAGTTTTTTGAGTCTTTTCTTGATTTGCACTAATAAGAAACCAAAAAAGACTGACGTCAAGTAGGTCGAAAAGCGGTCTTGATGTACTAATGTCCCCCAAAAACTACGAAAAAGGTTCTATCCGCCCCTAAACAGCGGTCCGTGATATGATGCCGAAGCCACAGGCCGTTAGTAGAGGTGTCCCCACCAGGAGGGGCTTAAACAATAGAAGTTGTGATGCCGTTGGCTTGTCGTTCTCTTCCACCTCAGGGAGAGCTATAAACAGCGGTTCTTGATATGATGTCAAAGTCTGTATAAACGGGAATAGCGTAGTTTCCCTAAGCAGTGGTCTGTGACACTTGACTGAATCGACCGAATGAAGTCTTGCATTCAGCTATTATACCAAAAGAAAAGAAATAACCATAACATAAGTAGGCGGGTATGAACTTCGATTGATCTCTTCGCTATGATGAAAGGACGGTGTGAACCAAAGGCTAGGCTCTCCGGTAGCTGTTGGAAGTCCTCTACTCAAGGAAAGTTGTATAAATAATATAGAAAGATGCGCTACCAAACAATAGAGGTTCTCACCAAAGGTGAAGCTCGAAACACAGTCTGTCGTTCTACTGAACTTAAGGGGAGCTTCTAAGATAAGAAACCGATAAGACATCAATACCTGTTGCGGCACTGTAATCTGTATTGCCTCCCACCTCCAGGAAGAGCAAAATAAAAACAACTTGAAAAAGACATCAATACCAATTCGCTGCTCTGCAGCTCAGGAGAGCAAAGCTCAATTTGGAACATAGTTCTGATTCTCATACTTCCTATACCTGTGTGTTGTAGCATCTGGGCAAAGGCTAGGATAGAAAACAAAAACCTATCTTATAAAATATATTAAATAGAATAGAACGCTCCGCTTTCCTTTCGACGGTTGCTTCGCTCTCTTCTTCCCTGCACAGGTATTTCTTGGCTTCGGCTTTGCCTCCTTTTCAAAAGCCACGGTCATGGCTGGAGTTACGGTACCTCGAATGCTCTCTACCTTGCAATCCATTGGATCGAGACTAGGAAAGTCGGAGTCAAAGACTGGAACTAAGCACCTCATGCTCAAAACATGGTATTAATCTCTATACAAGACTTCTCCGGCATCGGATTGAAGGACTCCCTTGCGAACATCCTTTGATGTTGACTCAAACTTTCTTGTTTAGCTTAGGTCTTCTTCTTCCATGAGGTAGTAATTTATTTAGACTAGTTTATATAAGGAGCAAGGCTTTCATCTCTCTCCTCGGTACCTAAAGTCTGGAAATCGCTCATAAACATATTGCTGGTCTAGTTGTCAACTGCTTTCATTATTCCAACAAAGAGCCAAGTCAAATCTATAGTAGATCTGATGATTGAACTTGACTCTAAGGTTGTGGAATGCATGTCCCAAACTACATAAATAAATGGACAAGTGGACCCCTTTCGAATTCCGGTTGTGCCCTTCTCTTTTGGCATCTTGATTAGCTAGCTGCTCCGCTGCGCGCAGAAGTATAAACTAGATCTCATCTCTCGCGTCGAGAAACAAACTCCAGCCTCCTCCCCTTGCAGCTGAGCTACTTCCGCTCCTACCTTCGATTCATTTGGCCTGTTTTACTAGTTAGAAAAAGGCTATGCACTCAAAGTCCTCTACTCGAGGGAAGGAAGATGGATCCTTGATTTGTATCTACTGATGCCGCGAAATTCGATTATTGGCCCTGCGATAGATGGTTCTCTCTCGACTTCCCCAAAAAAAAGTCTATAACCTTGGGGCAAAGACTCAAATAAATAGAGTAGGTGCTAGCGTTTCTAACCATTCTTATGATGGGCCTTCTCTTGCTCTGCCATCTCGAATCTTAGATGAATAGCCAACTCAATAATCAATAAGAAATATAGTCTAATTCACCTGTTTCACTCCGGTAGATTAATGTATTTTATCGATAAGAATGGATTGAAGGAGAGATGCGATGAAGCTCTTCTTCCACCTTCCTACTAATGAACCTACTAATGAATCAAAGTAAAGGCTTGAAAGGGCAAAAGGTCAAAGGTATACTAATAAAACTACGGAAAGAAGAGCCTTAAGAAAAGACGAATAACGTACAACTTGATTAAACATCGTAAGAGAAGTAGATTCTTGCTTCGATCCCCGTTCGTACGAAGAGCTATTTAATATTCTTAGAAGGGGTATCTCCCTCCTCTATTTTATGATTCAATAGGTGCGAATAGAACGTTTTCTCTACCCTTATCATTCATAAATCAGTCACTCGCCAACCCAAGACATATGCATCCAACAGGAATCGAACCTGGTAGCATGATGGAATGCTCTAATCCATATAGTATATGCTTATTTTATTTTCGTAGAAAAAAAAACGATATCTTAATCTTAATGATTGTTAATGTGCCACCCCTGGAGTCTTCTGCGAAGCTCCTTGATCACAGAGTTTTCCCGCGGGTTTTCTTTTTCTGTAAGCGTCCTCTTGATCGCTTGGAGTTCCTCTAGAGTGTATTCGTTATCGTGCCCCTTCTAAGAGATTCACATTGAATCCAGTTATCATTGGGAAAGCGAGATTGGAGCAGTTCTACTATTTCTACTTTCAGATGAAGATGCTCCCGAGCGCGCAACTCTAGGCCTCTTTGTTGCTCTAATGAGAATTGCTGCGGCCGTTTAGGCAGCCCCATGCTCATCCGTTCCTTTTTAGAGAAGCGGTTTGCGATGCCGTCAATTTCTCCCGGATCCACCGGGGCAGGTTCCGGTTCAGCAGGTAGGTTTAGATCGGGAAGCCGGGATGGGCCGACGCCTAAACGAAGGTCAGGGATGACGTTATGAATCACGCCTTTATATTCATACGGAAAGCCAACGCTCATACAAAGAAGATAAAAAAACAAAACCAAAGCGGCTAGCAATAGATATTGAATCATTTTTATTTTTCTCAAACGGATCGAAGCAAAAGAAAAACCAAGTAAGATCAAAGAAACTAGCAGACTAATCGCTAAAGATATCCAAATAGGTGAAAATTCTAACATTACGACAACTCACTTTCTTCTCTCGCTCCTTGCTCGCGGAGCGGCATACCGGAAAAAAAGAAAAGACATGGAAATTCGAACAAATTAGACTTTCAGGACGTTTCTGACTGACATTGATCTTTTTGCCACCTCTTTTGGGCTGACTCCTCTTCTATTCCTATGCAATTTTCCATTTTCATTTCTTCACCGGGCTTGGACCATGTCTCCCGAACAATCTCAGTACATATGGCGCAAGACGATTCCACAGATCGAGGCCGGAATGGGATCGGGTGTTTTCACGTCTCACCGTAGTGCCCGGTTTGTCTTGATTTCCGATTGATGAACAAGAAGGTAGTTTACTTGCTTACTTGTTAAGGAAAATGGAACTTTTTGATTTTGTGACTCGCCCCTCACCTACGGCGACCCTTCGCCCGCCCGCCGCCAGTGGGAAGCAAGCTAGCCCCCTATGTTGGTTGCCCCTTTCCCCCTAATAATAAGATAAGGTAAGCATTCAAGCCCAGCAAGAAAAGGCCCCTTACTTACTATAGATAGGCTAACGCG
>Ga0153989_1000063_pt1 | contig 26189 bp, 20 predicted proteins | sample TSNC073MetaG_FD_104701 | JGI IMG/M metagenome (GOLD analysis project Ga0153989, IMG submission 104701) | Attine ant fungus gardens microbial communities from North Carolina, USA - TSNC073 MetaG | ecosystem: Host-associated > Fungi > Mycelium > Unclassified | place: USA: North Carolina, Jones... | reverse complement strand
GCCGGCGTCCGCCCACGACAGGTCCTGCGCGCCGAGCAGCACCGGGGCGCCGCTCGCGTCCAGCAGTGCCCGCACCGGGACCAGTGCGGGGAACGTCGGGACGACGAACAGTTCCGCCGCGCCCGACCGCACCGCGGGGTGCGTGCGGGCGATCTCGGCCACGGCCGCCGTCCACTCGAGCGTCCGGGCGTGCGAGAAGTACGTCTTCAGCGACACCCCGATCGTGGTCACGGTGCGACCGTCTCCACGATGAGCGCGAACGACACCGCGCCCGGGTCCGGCGTCCCGACGGCGTGCTCGGCGTGCGTGCGGGCCCGTCCCATCCGCGGGAGGAGCTCCGCCGTGGCGTCGGCGGCGTCCTCCGCCCGCGCGGCCGCCGCCCGCCAGGCCTCGTCGAGCGGAGCGCCCCCGTCGATCTCCGACCGGAGCACGTCGTCGAACGGGACGAGCGCGTCGACCATCGTCTTGTCGCCCGGCACGGCACCGAAGGCCAGCACCGCCTCGGTGGCCGCGCGCACGGCGTCCGCGACGGTGGCGGCCGACGGACGCGACGCGTCCCCGAGGACGCGACCCAGTGCCTCCAGGGCGGCTCCCCAGATCGCACCGGACGTCCCGCCGGCCTTGTCCGACCAGGCGTCTGCGGCGATCCGGAGGACGGTTCCCGCCCCGGCACCGCGTCCGACCGCGGCGGCGGCGGCCTCCGACGCGGCGTGTGCGCCGCGCTGCATCCCGATGCCGTGGTCGCCGTCACCCGCGACGGCGTCGATCCGCCCGAGTTCGTCGGCGTGCTCGTCGAGGAGCGCCCGGACGGCCGCGAACCGGTCGGCGATGCGCGCGGCCACGGCACGGGAGTCGTCGCTCGCCGGGCCGACCTCGTCGGGTGTCGCCTCGGCCGCCAGGACGGACGCGGCGACGCGTTCCTCCGGCACCGCTCCGCCCTTCCGGTACGCGGGCGTGTCCGCCGGCGCTGCCCAGAGCTCCTCGAGCTCGTCGTCCAACCAGAACAGCGTCAGGGAGACCCCGGCCATGTCGAAGCTCGTGACGAGTTCGCCCACCTCCGGTTCGACGAGGACGACCCCGACGTCGACCAGGAGCCGCTGCACCGACCGGTAGACGACGAACAGCTCCTCGTACTTCACGCTCCCGAGCCCGTTGAGGATGGGGACGGCACGCGCCCCGTGCGCGGTGACCCCGGCCGGCAGCTCGTCGAGCAGCCGGCCGACCAGCAGCGACGCCAGCCCGTCCGCCGTCGGCACCTCGGTCTCGTCGATCCCGCGTTCGCCGTGGATGCCCATGCCGACCGCCATCCGGCCCTCCGGTACCTCGAACAACGGCTCCTCGGCACCGGGCAGCGAGCACCCGGAGAACGCGACGCCGAAGCTGCGCGTCCGGTCGTTCGCGCGGTCCGCGAGCGCCGTGACGGTGTCGAGGTCGTCCCCGCGTTCCGCCGCCGCCCCCGCCACCTTGAAGACGCAGAGGTCGCCGGCGATGCCACGACGGTCGTGCGCCCGGTCGGCCGGTGCCGAGGTGACGTCGTCGGTGACGCGCACGGTGCGGACCGGGATCCCCTCCGCCTCGAGCGTGCGCGCCGCGGCGTCGAAGTTCAGGACGTCGCCGGCGTAGTTGCCGTAGCTGAGGAGGACGCCACCGCCGTGCTCGCTCGCCCGTGCGACGGCCGCCACCTGCTGGGCGCTCGGGCTGGCGAACAGGTTGCCCATCGCCGCCCCGGCCGCCAGGCCGTGCCCGACGAGACCGCCGAACGCGGGGTAGTGCCCCGAGCCACCGCCGATGACGACCGCGACGGTGCCGTCCGGGCTCGTCGTCGCGCGGGCGACGCCGCCGTGCACCCGGCGCACCCAGCGCTCGTTCGCGGCGACGAACCCGTCGGTGGCCTCGTCCGCGAAGGCCGCGGGGTCGTTGAACAGCCGGGTCATCGGGTCTCCTCCCGGGTCCGCACGTGGGTGGTGTCCAGCAGCTCGTCGGCCTTGGCCCCGCGGAAGAACTTCGTGCAGGAGATCATCACCGCGGCCACGAACGCCAGGACCCCGAGGGAGACGATGCCGAACGCTCCGCTGTCGGTGGGGACGACCTCGTTGATCGCGGTCCGCATGATCGGGGCGACGAACCCACCGAGGTTGCCGAGCGAGTTGATCAGCCCGATACCGGCGGCCGCCGCGGCCCCGGTGAGGAACGCCGTCGGGTACGCCCAGGTGATCGGGCCCACCGCCAGGAAGCTCGCGACCGCCAGGGTGATGAACAGGATGCCGAGGACGGGCTGCCCGTTCGCCCCCGCCCACGCCGACCCGAGGATCGACAGGCCGGTGGTGACGTAGAACAGCGTGCCCCAGCGACGGCGGCGACCGACCGTGTCGGCGCGCGACCCGACGAGGTAGCAGGCGACCAGGCCGACGAGCCACGGGATCGCCGCGACGAGCCCGACCTGCCAGCCGACGTCCTGGCCGAGCAGCGCCGAGACCTGCTGCGGCAGGTAGAACGTCGTGCCGTACACGGCGACCTGCAGGCAGAAGTAGATGATCGTGAAGTACCAGACCCGGCCGCTCGCCATCGCCTTCCAGATGCCGGTGGGGCCGTCCTCGCTGCGGGCGGTGTCCTCGCGGGCCATCGCGGCGGTCAGCGAGTCCTTCTCCCCCGGCTCGAGCCACTTCGCCTGCTGCGGGCTGTTCGTCAGGAACACCAGCGCCGCGATGCCGGCGAGCACGGCGAGCAGTCCCTCGCCCGCGAACATCACCTGCCACCCGTGGAACGGGGTCGCCTGGTCGCCGAAGCTGATGAGTCCGCCGGAGAGCGGCGCGCCGATCATCTGCGAGAACGGCTGCGCCAGGTAGAAGATCGCGAACATCCGCACGCGGACCTTGTTCGGGAACCACTCGGACAGGTACATGATCACGCCGGGGAACAGGCCCGCCTCGGTCACGCCGAGGACGAAGCGCAGCACGATGAACATCGTGTCGTTCGTCGTGAACGAGAACAGCGCGGCGACGATGCCCCACGTGATGGCGATGCGGGCGAGCCAGAAGCGCGCACCGAACCGCTTGAGGAGCAGGTTGGACGGGATCTCGAAGATCGCGTAGCCGATGAAGAAGATGCCGGCGCCGAGGGCGAACGCCGCGTCGGAGATGCCGCGGTCGACGCTGAGCGCCTCCTCGGCGAAGCCGACGTTGGTGCGGTCGAGGAAGGCGACGAAGTACAGGATGACGAGCATCGGCATCAGGTGCGTGGTCGCCTTGCCGATGGCGGACTTCAGGGCCGGGTCGTGGGTGGACCCCAGGGCGGGGAGGGATGAGGACACGGTCGCTCCTTCGCGATCATGGTTCCGGAACTGGAGGCGCGGGTCGTCGCGCGCGGTCGGCGCGCGGCCCGCAGGCGGTGCCGCCTAGTGCATGTAGAGGCCGCCGTCGACGTTCAGGGTCTGTCCCGTGACGAATCCGGCGTCCTCGCCGATGAGGTACGCGATCGCGGCCGCGATGTCCCGCGGCGTCCCGATCCGGGGCAGGACCCCGTCGGCGGCCATCTCGGCCTTCCGCTCCTCGGACAGCGTGCCGCCCATGATGTCGGTGTCGATCGGCCCGGGGGCGATCGCGTTGACGGTGACGCCGTGCGGGCCGAGTTCCCGGGCGAGCCCGCGGGTCAGGCCGATCACGCCCGCCTTGGCGACCGAGTACGGCGTCTTGCTGAACGTGCCGCCGCCGCGCTGGGCGGACACGGACGACAGGTTGACGATGCGCCCGTACCCGAGCCGCACCATCGACTCCGCCGCCCGCAGGCTCGCGAAGTGCACGCCGTCGAGGTTGATCGACAGCACGCGGTGCCACTCGCCCTCCGGGAGGTCGAGGTAGGCGTGCGCCGACGACACCCCCGCGAGGTTCACGAGGGCGGCCACCGGCGGCAGCCGCGCCTCGATCGTGTCGAAGGCGGCGCGGACGGCGGACTCGTCGGACACGTCCGCCCCGGCGCCGACGGCCTGCACGCCGTGCTGGTCGCGGACCTCGGCGGCGACGGCCTCGCTGGCCGACTGGTCGAGGTCGATGATCCCGATGTTCCACCCGGCCTCGGCCAGGTGGTGGGCGGTCGCGCGTCCGATCCCCCGCGGGGAGGCGGCGCCGGTGAGGACGACGGTCTTCTGCTCGGTCATGTCCGTGCTCCTGGTGGTGCTCAGTGGATGGGGGCGGGGCCGAGCTCGTCGAGGAGCTTCTGCATCGCGACGTAGGCCTTGTTCCGGTAGGCGACGAGTTCCGGCGTGCGGTCGGCCAGCACGTCGAGGTACCCGGCGCCGGACTTCGTGCCGAGCTCGCCCGCGTCGACGTGCTGCTGCAGCGACGGCGGCGTGGCGAAGCGCTCGGGCCAGCGGGTCTGCAGCGACTCGAAGCAGAACGCGTAGACGTCGAGTCCGGCCATGTCCGCGATGGCGAACGGGCCGAAGAACGGCAGGCGGAAGCCGAAGGTCGTGCGGACGATCGTGTCGATGTCGTCGGGGCTCGCGATGCCCTCGTCGGCGATCTTCGTGGCCTCCTCGAACAGGGCGTACTGCAGGCGGTTCAGGACGAAGCCCGTGGAGTCCTTCACCCGTGCCGACTGCTTGCCGGTGGCGGCGACGACGGCCTCGCCGACCGTGATCGCGTGCTCGTTCGTGGTCGGGTGCGGGATGAGCTCGACCCCGGGGATGAACGGTGCGGGGTTCGAGAAGTGCACGCCGAGGAACCGCTCGGGTCCGGTGACCGCCTCGGCGAGGGACGCGATGAGGATGGTCGACGTGTTCGACCCGATCACGGCGTCCGGTCGGGCGGCCGCGCTGATCCGGCGGAGCGTCGCGTGCTTGATCTCGAGCTTCTCCGGGACGGCCTCCTCGATGAAGTCGGCCGTCGCGACCGCTTCCTCGATGGAGGCGGCGGCGCTGAGGTGGGCGTCGACGCGTGCCACGGCGTCCGCGGGGAACAGGCCGTCGGTGACGAACCGCTCCGTCTCCGCGATGAGCCGGGCCCGGTTGGACTCGGCGATCTCGGCCGAGACGTCAGCGATCCGGACGGTGTGGCCGGCGAGGGCGAGGACCTGGGCGATCCCGCCGCCCATGTAGCCGGACCCGACGACGGCGATGTCGAGGGTGCGCGTGCTCATCGTGCTGCTCCTTCGGTGGTGGGTGCCGCCGCTGCGTCGAGCTTCGTCGTCGCGAGGACGGATCGGATGTACTGCTGGTTCGTGGCGCAGACGCCGAGGCTGTCCCCGCCGTACTGCTCCGTCATGACGATGCCGCGGAACCCGTCGGCCACGGCGTCGCGGAGGACCTGGCGGTAGTTGATGAGCCCGGCCTCCATCGTGCTCGGCGCGCTCGTCGCCCAGCTGCCGTCGCCCGCTTCGTCCCGGGTGTAGTTCTTCACGTGCAGGTAGTTCGTGTGCGGCATGGTCTTCGCGAAGAGCTCCCGCCAGTCCTCGACGGGACGGTGCAGGCGGATGAGGTTCGCGACGTCCGCGTTGAGCCCGACGTTGTCCAGGCCGATCTCCTCGATCAGCCGCACGGCGCTGTCGGCGGTGCCGAGGTACGTGTCCTCGTAGAGCTCGAGCGCCATCGGCAACCCGACGGAGGCCGCGTGCTCCCCGAGCTCACGGAGTCGGCGCACCGCCGCGGCCCGGACCTCGGGGTCGTCGGGGTCCTTCGGCCCCTGTGCGGTCCAGAACCACAGGGCCGCGCGCTGGGCGTCGTTGAACGGCTGGTGCAGCCCGGTGGAGAAGACCTGCATCCCCCACTCGGCCGCGGCGTCGATCGTGCGGTGGGCGTACGCGAGGTTCTCCTCCTCGTGCCCGGGCTGGATGACGCTCCTGCGCTGCAGGTGCACCGACGGGATCCCGACGCCGTGGGCCTCCGCGATCGCGAACAGCTCGTCGCGTCGGGACCGCTCGAGGTCGGCGGGGCGGATGTGGCTGTCGGCGAGTTCGGCGAGCGAGAACCCGACCGCCTCGATCTGGGCGAACACGTCGTCCCAGACCTCGGGGTCGGCGTCGTGGAAGGCCACCCCGTCGCGCGTGACCGGTGGGAACCCGTGCAGGCACGTGGCGATCGGCCAGGTGTCGGCCGTCCAGCTCGCGGGGTCCCAGTCCTGCTCGACCCAGTCCTGTGGTGTGCTCACGGAATGCTCCCTTGCATGTCGCGGTTCGACATCGAACCTCTTTCCTATAGGAAAGATACTCGCAGGATGCTCCCGCACAACCCCCGTCGCGTGATCCGGTGTCTACCCGGTGTGGCTCGCGTCCGCTCGCGAGCGCAGCCGGACGGCGTCGATGTGGTGCCGCATCGCCGCCACCGCCTCGTCGGGCCCGACGGCGAGCGCGTCGAGCACCGCACGGTGCTCCTGCACGGCGCGGTCGGTGTCGTCCCCGCCACCCTCGACGATCTGGCGCATCCGGTGCACGCGGGTCGTGATGATCTCGGACATCTCCTCGAGGAAGGGGTTCCGCGTCGCGTCGAACACGAGTTGGTGGAACTGCCAGTCGCTCCGGAAGAACCGGGCCATGAGCTCCTCGGACGCCTGGGCCACCCCGGTGTCCGCGACCTCGGCGGCGACGGCGGCCTGTTCGGCGAGCGCGCGCTCGAGTCGCGCGCACAGGGCGGCCACGTCCCCGCGGGCGGCGAGCTCGACGGCGCCGCTCTCGACGATGAGCCGCGCGTCGAACAGGGCCTCGAGCTGGTCCCCGGCGAGCGGCGGGGAGACCCGGTACCCCTTGTTCGCCTCACGGGTCACGAGCCCGGTGCGCTCGAGCTGCACGAGCGCCTCGCGCACCGGGGTCGGGGAGACCCCGAGGGTGCGGGCGAGGCCGTCGATGGACAGCCGCATGCCGGGCTCGACGTCGTGGCCCATCAGGACCTCGAGCACCCGGTCGTAGACGCGGTCCCGCAGACCGAGCTGCGTGATCCGTTCGGTCCCGAAGCCGGGCATCGTGGCTGCCATGCGTCGATCCTAGAGAATCGACGATGCCCGCCCGGTCGGTGGCCGCCGCCGCGCTCAGTAGAGCGCGTCGATGCCCAGCAGGTCGCCGAGCCCGAGCGTCCGCTGGCCCGTGTCGCACGTCGTCGACGCAGGCCGCATCACGAGGCCGCTGTTCTGCGCCGTGTGCCCGAGCCCGAACGCGTGTCCCCACTCGTGCGTCGCGACGCCGCGCAGGTCGAACCGGGCCCCCGTGCAGGTCGTCGACACCGACCACGCCACCGCCGTCGTGTACCGCTGGTCGACCTCGACGGCCGAACCGGACCGCGACCAGACACAGGTGACCGCGAGGGTGCCCGAGCGCAACGGACCCCAGCCGACCACGCTCGCACCGCTCGAGGCACCACATCCGCCGCTCGAGGTCACGCCGTTCGGCTGCGTGGTGGTGCCGACGAGCCGCTCGGCGGCGCTCGACGTGACCTTCTTCCCGCACGCCGCCACGGCACCGGTCCACGCGTCCGCTCCGGCGCGGACCACCGATGCCCCCGACGCCTTCTGCCCGGACGGGTTGTAGTACCAGCTCACCGGCGCGGTCCACCGGAATCCGAGCTTGGTGTACGTCGTGTTCGTGCAGCTCGACACCGGCTGCGCGGAGGTGGCGGTCGTGGCCGCGCGGGAGACCGCGGCGGACCGCGCCTGCACGGCGGCACGCTCCTGCCGGACCGCCGCCGGTGATCCGGACCACTCGTGGTCGATGCGCACCGCGAGGCCCGCCCGTCCGGCGTTCGTGACGGACACGTCACCCGGGTCACCGGATCCGGTGGCACCGACCGGCAGGGCGGACACGGTCGTGCCGACGCCGGGGACGGCGAACCGGCGTCCGTCGGGCAGGACGACGGTGCCGGACGACACGGCGCACCCGCTGGCGAGCTCCGCGACGGTGATCCGGTCTCCCCGGCACGTCGGTGCCGCCGCCGCGGGGTCGCCGTCGATCGACGTGCCGACGCCCACGGTCAGCACGATCCCGAGTGCGACCGCCCCTGCGGTCACGGAAACTGTCCGCACGATCCGACCCTCCTGGTCCCCTGTGCCGCGGCTGTCCCTCGCCCGGCGCAGCAAGTGTGCGGATCGGCCGCGGGCACGGTCAACCCCCCGAACTGGCGAGGCACGCGTCCGGGTCCCGCACGGTCCGGCAGGATCGGTGCATGGGATCACCCGCTGGACCGCGCTCGGTCGTCGTCATCGGGTCGGGCATCGCCGGTGCCGCGACCTTCTTCGCCCTGGCCCGCCGTGGTGCGGACGTGACGCTGGTCGACGACGGGGCGACGGGCCAGGCGACCGCGGCGAGCGCCGGCATCCTGCAGCCGTGGTCGTCGGCGGTCGACGGTCCCTTCGCCGACCTGTACGTGCACGGGGCGGCGTTCTGGCCCGAGGTCCTGGCGCGCCTGGCGGACGTGGGCGTCACGCACACCGACCACCGCCGGAGCGGGGCGCTCGTGGTGAACACCGACCCGTCGGCGGTCGACGCCGCCGAGGAACGGGTGGAACGCCGCCGGGCCGCGGAGCCGGACGTCGTCGGCCGGGTCGAGCGCATCGGCGGCGATCGCGCGCGCGGGTTGTTCCCGCCGTTGGCCCCGGGCCTCGACGCGCTCTGGATCGAGGGCGGCGGCCGCGTCGACGGGCGGACGGTCCGCGACGCGCTCGTCGAGGCCGGGCGCCGTCACGGCGGGACGACCGTCACGGCACACGCGACGCTCGTCGACGACGGACGGGTGCGCGTCGGCGACCGGACCGTGGATCCCGACGCGATCGTGCTCGCCGGCGGCGCCTGGACGAACGACCTGCTCGGGGCGCTCGGGCTGCGGATCCCGGTCGCACCCCAGCGGGGGCAGATCACGCACCTGACGCTGCCCGGGGTGGACACCACGCACTGGCCCTCCGTGCACCCGCTCTCATACCACTACCTCGTCGCGTTCGACGGGTCGCGGATCGCCGTCGGAGCCACCCGTGAGACCGGCAGCGGCTTCGACGCCCGGGTCACGGCGGCCGGGCAGCTCCAGGTCCTCCGGGACGCCCTGTCGATCGCGCCGGGGCTCGCCGACGCGACGTTCCTGGAGACCCGCGTCGGCCTCCGCCCGCTCGCCGACGACACGATGCCGATCGTCGGGGCGGTCCCGGGGCACGAGGGCCTCTTCGTCGCGACGGGCTACGGTGCGGCGGGGCTCACGATGGGGCCCCTGCTCGGCGACGCCCTCGCCCGACTGGTCCTCGGCGAGGCCGCTCCCGAACTCGACGCCCTGCGGCCCGCCCCGACGGCGGCCGGGTAGTTCAGTCGTCCCCGGGCACCTGCACGAACCGCGGCGCCCCACGGTCCCGCAGCCGGAACCCGAGGTGCTGGTACAGCCCGATCGCGCCGGTGTTCCCGGCGGCGGCGTGCATCAGGGGTGTCTCGCCCCGCTGCCGGATGCCGTACGCGACGTCGAGCACGAGACGCCGCCCGAGCCCCTGCCCGCGGAACTCGGCGTCGGTGCAGACCGCGCTGATCTCCGTCCACCCCGGCGGGTGCAGGCGCTCCCCGGCCATGGCGATCAGGCGACCGTCACGCCGGACGCCGACGTAGCGGCCGAGCTCGATCGTGCGGGGGAGGAACGGCCCGGGCTTGGTCCGGGCGATGAGCTCGAGGATCTCGGGGACGTCGTCAGGCGTGAGTTCGACGGCCTCGGGGTCCGGAGCCCCCTCGATGTCCTCGCCGGTGAGCTGCACGCCGCCGGACCCCTCGACCGTGTGCCAGCCGTCCGGGAGCACCGCCGAGGCACCGACGCCGAACACCGCGCCGGCACCGAGGAGCGCCCGGACGTCCTCCCAGTCCTGCGCGGTGGGCCGCTCCGGGATCCCGGTCCACACGGACACGTCGGGCAGGTACCGCGCGACCGCTCCCCGGCGCTCGGCGAACCGGGCGTGCGCGCCGTTGAGCGAGGCCAGCGCGGGGTTGTCGAGCAGCCGGGTCGGGGTGCCGTCGTCCGCGATCGTCAGGTCCAGGATCCGGACGGCCTCGCCGCGGGCGTCTCCCCCGCGGAACCCGAGGTCCTCCAACCGCCGCCGGTCACCGTCGGCCCACCCTGCGGTGTCGGCGACGACGGCTGCCGCGAACCGGTTGCGTGCCCGGTCCACGATGTCGCCGACGTCCGCCACGGTGGTCAGGAGGACCTCCCCGGGTCGGGTCGGGTCGGTCGTCGTGGCGTCGGTCGTCATGCGTCCATCCTGCGACGCCGCACGGGTCCGACGGCGCGTCGTTGCTCCACGTGACGCACCCGCACCCGCTACCGCAGCCGCGCCGCCAGGAACCGCACCATGCGCCGCACGAGCTCGGCGCGCGACGACGCCCGGCGGTACTCGTGCCCCTCGCCCGCGAGCTCGAGGTACTCCACGTCGTGCGACCGCTCCCGCAACGCCGCCACGACCTGGTGCGCCTCGCCGATCGGCACGTTCGTGTCGAGCTCGCCGTGCACGACGAGCAGCGGTGCCGTGACGTCGTCGATCGCCCGCATCGGCGAGAGCGACGCCAGCAGCGCGGCGTCCTCCACGGGGTGCCCGTACTTCGTCGCGGCCGCCGAGGCGATCCACGGTTCGGTGTCCCGGTAGAACGTCGCGAAGTCGCTCATCCCGCACACCGCGACGCCGGCGGCGAACACGTCCGGGGTGAACGCCAGCGACGCGAGGGTGGCGTAGCCACCGTAGGACCGCCCCTCGACGGCGACCCGGGAACGGTCCGCGTACCCGTTCGACACCAGGAACCGTGCGCAGTCCACGACGTCGGCGAGCGCGTTCCAGCGCAGTGCGAGGTCGTCCGCGTGCACGAACTCACGACCGAAGCCGCTCGATCCACGGATGTTCGGCGCGAACACGGTGATCCCCGCGGCGGCGAGCGCCTGGTGCTGCGGCGAGAAGGTCGGTCGTTCCTGCGACTCCGGTCCGCCGTGCAGGTGCAGCATCGCCGCGCGTCCGAGGGGAGGCACGGCACCGGCATCCGGATCGCCGCCGGTCGACGACGCGGTCGGCTCCACCGCCCGGTACAGCCAACCGGTCAGCTCCAGACCGTCCCGCGCGGCGAACCGCTCGAGGGTCGGCTCGACCAACGGCACGCCGGGGAGCTCGGGGACGTCCGTCACCCGGCTCCACGTGAGGGCGTTCGTGTCGAGCCGCCAGAGCTCGCGCGGCCGGGTGGGGCCCTCGACGGCGAGGAGGACGCTCCGCCCGTCGCGGCTGAGCACCGGGTCCGTGACCACGTACCCGGGCAGGTCGGGCACGGGGGTGCGCGAGGCGTCGTGCGTGTTGATGAGGTCGAGTTCGCTGCGGCCGTCGACGTTCCACACCAGCAGGAGCGTCCGTCCGGCGTCGTCGGCGTCGAGGTACTCGAGCTCGGCGTCGGCACGCTCGACGATCCGTCGTGGCTGCCCCCGCCAGCCGTGCGGGCCGACGGGCTGCGCGACGAGCTGGCGGCGCGGGAGTCCGGCCTCGGTGGCGACGTAGGCGACGAGCGGGCTGGTCTCGCTCGCCGGTGCCGGCCGGAGGAACGCGATCTCGGCCGAGCCGTCCGGGGTGTCGGTCAGCAGCGCGTGGCTCTCGTCCGTGAGCCGGTCCACGACGACGACGAACTCGTGGCCGCGCTGGCCGTCCCGGAGCACGACGAGGCGTTCCTCGACGGAGAGGTCGAGGATGTGGATGAGCTCCCCGACGGCGAGGTCGTCGCGGTCGCCGGACACCGGGTCGACGAGGTACGAGCGCGCGGGCTGCTCGGGCTCGGTGGACGGCAGCGTGATCACGACCCGGTGCCCGCTGCGGCTCCACGGTCCGAGTTCGGCGTGCTGGTACCGCGAGCCGGCGATCTGTGCGGCGTCGCTGCCGTCGGGTCGGACGACCCACACCTGCTGCTTCACGCCGCCGTCGGTCGCGATCGCCACCGCGAGCCACTCCCCGTCGGAGGACCACGTCACCCGGATGACCGGGTCGTCGGAGAGCGGGATCCGGACGGGCTCCGGCGGCGGACCGTCGACGACGACGTCCTGCACGAAGACCTCGGGGCTGCCGTGCCGGTCGCTGACGAAGGCCACCCGTCGCGCGTTCCGCGTCATGGTCGGCCCCCACGACCCCCAGGCCGCGACGAGGCGCTCGCCCAGACCGACCGCCTGCTCGACGCGGGCCGACGACCCGACGCGATCCTTGCCTCCAGTCCGCACCGTCGGCCCGCTCACCGCACCCCCTGGTGCTGCAGCCACATCTCGATCAGGCCGAGCTGCCAGAGCGCGTTCGCGCCGATCTCGGTCCGCGTGCCGTTCGGATCCTGGAGCATCCGCTCGACGGTACCCGGGTCGAACAGGCCGCGCTCCCGTGCCTCCGGGGCGTGCAGCGCCTGCCGGACGCGCTCCAGGTACGGACCCTCGAGCTGCCGGATCGCCGGGACCGGGAAGTACCCCTTCGTCCGGTCGATGACCGCGTCCGGGACGATGCCGCGCGACGCCCGCTTCATCACGCCCTTGCCGCCGTCGGCGAGCTTGAGCTCCGGTGGGATCGCCCCGGCGAACTCGACGAACTCGTGGTCGAGGAACGGCACCCGCGCCTCGAGCCCCCACGCCATCGTCATGTTGTCGACGCGCTTCACCGGGTCGTCGACGAGCATCGTCATCGTGTCGCTGCGGAGTGCGGCGTCGACGCTGGTCTCCGCTCCCGGAACCGCGAACGAGGCGTCGACGAACGCCGACGGGGTGTCGTCGTCGCTCCGCCAGCGTTCCCCGAGCATCGGCTGGAGCGCCGACCACCTCCGGTCCATGAACACCGATCGGTAGGCCTCGGCGGCCTCGTCCCGCGGGACGGACGCGAGCGGCGGGTACCAGCTGTAGCCGCCGAGCACCTCGTCCGCACCCTGCCCGGACTGGACGACCTTGACGTGCTGCGAGACCTCCTGCGAGAGCAGGTAGAACGCGACGCAGTCGTGGCTGACCATCGGTTCGCTCATCGCCTGCACGGCTCCGTCGATGCCGTCGAGCAGGCGCGACGACGGGATCCGGATGCGGTGGTGGTCGGTGGCGAAGTGCCGCGCGACCTCGTCGGAGTACTCGAACTCGTCCCCGGACTCGCCACCCGCCGACTCGAAGCCGATGCTGAACGTGGCGAGGTCCTGCTGCCCGGCCTCGGCGAGCAGGGCCACCACGAGGGACGAGTCGATGCCCCCGGAGAGCAGCACCCCGACCGGGACGTCGGCGACCATCCGGCGCTCGACCGCGGTGCGGAGCTTCTCGGTGAAGCCGTCCTGCCAGTCCTGCTCGGACCAGTCGGCGCGGGCCGGGTCGCGCTCGAACCGGGGTTCCCAGTAGACGGTGTCCGTGAACGCGCCGGACGGCTCGATCACCCGGACGGTCGCCGGCGGGAGCTTGCCGACGCCGGACAGGATGGTGCGCGGTGCCGGCACGATCGAGTGGAACGACATGTACGACGCGAACGCGACCGGGTCGATGGACGTGTCGACGCTGTGCCCACCGCCGTCGCCGGCACCCGCGTTCCCCGCTAGGACCGCCGGCAGCGAGCTGGCGAAGCGCAGCCCGCCCGGGACCTCCGCGACGTACAGCGGTTTGATGCCGAGCCGGTCGCGGGCGAGGACGAGCCGACCGCTGGCGTGCTCCCAGATCGCGATCGCGAACATCCCGATCAGGTGGTCGACGAAGTCCGTGCCCCACTCGGCGTACGCGGCGACGATGACCTCGGTGTCCGAGGTCGAGTCGAACGTGTGCCCCTTGCCGTGCAGCTCGTCGCGGAGCTGCCGGTAGTTGTAGACCATGCCGTTGTAGGCGATCGTCAGCCCGAGCCGCGCCACCACCATCGGCTGCGCGCCGGCGGTGGACAGGTCGACGATCGACAGCCGGCGGTGCCCGAGCGCGACCGGGCCGCGTGCCCACAGTCCGTCGCCGTCCGGGCCACGGTGCCGCAGGCAGCCGGTCATCCGCGCCACCGCCCCGACGTCCGGTGCCGTGCCGTCGAACCGGATCTCGCCCGCGAGTCCACACATCAGCGTTCCCCTGTCGTTCCGATGATCCAGGTGTCCTTGGCGCCGCCACCCCGCGAGGAGTTCACGACCATGCTGCCCTCCGGCGCCACCCGGGTGAGCGCGACGTCGGCGAGGTGCGTGTCGTCCGGTCCGGTGCCGGTGACGTACACGAACGCGCGGAGGTCGACGTGCCGGGGGTCGAGTCCAGCCGGGCCGATGGTCGGGTGCGAGGAGAGCTGCACGACCTCCTGTCCGACCCAGCGCGCCGGGTCCGCCGCGATCGCCCGTCGGCGTTCGGCGACCTCGGGTGCGCTGGCGCTCGGGCCGATCAGCACGTCGCGCCCGCCCTCGCCGTCGACCGGCTTCGTCACGAGTTCGCCGACGCGGTCGAGCACGGAGAGCCGCTCCCCCTCGATGCTCGTGCGGTACGTCGGCACCGAGTCGAGCAGGGGCTTCTCGTCGAGGTAGTACCAGATGAGGTCGGGCACGTTGACGTACATCGCCTTGTCGTCGACGAGCGCGTTGCCCGGCGCGTTGGCCAGGTGCACCCGGCCCGCGGCCGCCACGTCGAGGATGCGCGCTCCGAGGTCCGGCACGCCCTCGGTGGACAGGGCGCGCACGTCGCGGTCGATCCGCAGGTACAGCGCGTCCAGGACCTCGCCGCTCGCCCCGACGACGACGCGGCCGTCACGGACGTCCAGGTCGGGTCCGGACAGGAGGCGCAGCCCGGCCCCGTCGGCCAGCCGGCGGTGCTCGAACCACGCGCCGGCGGCGGGGCCGTCGCTGATCAGCGCGATCACCGGGTCCGGGTTGCCGGTGACCGCGGTCGCGTTGGTCCGCAGCGTGTCGCGGAGGCGCGCGGTGACCCCCGAGGGGTCGCGCAGGTTCGCCGGACGCGGCGCGTCCGGCACCACCTCGTCCATCAGCTCGCGGAGCGCGATGCCGTACGCGACGCCGGACGGCGACCGGACGTTGTCCTCGAGGACGCGCCACCCGCCGAACTCGTTCCGGACCAGGTCGAACCCCATCACCGGTGCCCGGACGGCGGACACGGGGAGCCGTGCCGCGTCCGGGTCCCAGCCGTTCGCGCCGACGAACTGGTGCTCGTCCATCGCGCCGTCGGCCACGATCCGTCGCGCACCGTAGGCGTCCCGCAGGAACAGCTCGATCGCCCGGGCACGCTGCCCGAGGCCGGCGGCCAGCTGACTCCACTCGTACGCGCTGATCGTCCGCGGGACGAGGTCGCACCCGAACGCCTGGACCCCGCCATCCACGACGAAGCCGACCTCGTGGGCACGGGTCCAGGCGTCGCGGGCGGCGCAGCGGTCCACGGTCGTCTCGGCGTCCCAGCCGCGGAAGAAGGCGGCCAGGTCGCGGAACGCCGGACGTGGTCGGGCCCCGGGACCGACCGCCTCGTCGCCGGCGCGGACACGGTACGCCGGCAGCGTGACGGTCGGGTGCTCGGCGCGACCGGACGGCGTCCCGGCGGTGTCCTCGACGACCGAGGCCACGACGTCGTCGAGCTCGCCGCGCTCGGCGTACGCGGTGCGCTGTCGGTCGGTGGAGTTGCCGCGGGCGAGGGTGTCCTCGACCAGGCCGGCCACGGTGCCCCAGTCCCCGAGCTCCTCGAGCTCCGGACGCAGCCGCGAGACGAGCTGGCGGACCGCGGTCTCGGCGGGGAGGCGTTCCGGGTGCTGTCCGAGGCCGAGCAGCTCGCCGCTCAGTCCGCTGCGTGCCGCCTGCCACATCGCGGCACGGTGCAGGGGTTCGCTGCGGGGGTGCCACTCGGCACCGGACTCCACGGCCTTCTCGGCCTTCCGGACGGCCGCGCGGAAGAGTCCGGCGATGAGGACGGCGTCGTCCACGATCGGGGTCGCGTCGCAGACCCGCAGCTCGAGCGTCGGGGCGTGCGACGACGGCCGCACGTCGAAGTACGCCATCTTCTTGTCGGCGATGACGCCGGAGGCGATGAGGTCGTCGAGCACCCGGTCGTACTCGGCGGCGCTCGACACCCGCCCGAAGCTGCCGGCGGACGGCCAGCGCTGCCAGATGATGCTGCGGAAGGACGAGTACCCGGTGTCCTGGCCGTTCCAGAAGGGGCTCGACGCGCTGAGGGCCAGCAGGACCGGGAGCGCGGGCGCCACCCGCTGGGCGATCTGCACCGCCAGGTCGCGGTCGCTCACCCCGACGTGCACCTGCAGCCCGCAGATGAGCTGCTCGTCGACGAGCATCCGGTACTGCTCCTGCATCCGGCCGTACCGTCCGCCGCTCGTCAGCTCGAAGTCGGCGTACTCGGAGCGCGGTGCGGTGCCGGCCGCCGCGATGGTGACGCCGGCGGGGGCGATCGCCGCGCTGAGCTCCTGCCGCAGGTCGACGATCACCCGTCTGAGGTCGTCGAGGGTGCGCACCACGGGGGTGTTCGTCTCGATGGTGGTCCGCTGCAGTTCCGCGCCGAAGCGGTCGGCGGGCAGCTTGGGCAGAAGGCGCGGGGCCTTCGCGGATAGTCGGCCGGACTCGAGGTCGATGAGGTGCAGCTCTTCCTCGGCGCCGAGCGTCAGCTCTGCACTCATGTCTGGAACCTACCCGGGACGGCTGGGGTCGCGACGGGCGGGTCGGGAGATGTTGCACGCCCGAAACACGCACGGCGGGGTACACCGCGCTGGGAACGCGGCTGTACCGGCACGTAGGAACGAAGCATGCCGACCACCGTGTTCTGCCTCCATGCCCTCGGGTCGAGTTCCGAGGAGTTCGTCGGCATCCGCAGCCGTCTCGCCGGCACGCTCGACCTCGTCGGCATCGACCTGCCCGGGTTCGGCCGGTCGTCCTCCGTGACCGGCACCACCGTCGAGGAGATGACCGAACGCGTCGAACGGGCCATCGGCCGGAGCGGTGCGACCGAGTGGGCCCTCGTCGGACACTCCATGGGGGGCAAGATCGCCTCGATCGTCGCGTCCCGGACCATCGACGGCTCGAACGGCCTGTTCGGGCTCCGCGCGGTCGTCCTCCTCGCCGCCTCGCCGCTCTCCCCGGAGCCGATGGACGAGGAGCGACGCACCGCCATGCTCGACTGGGCGGCGGACGGCGAGATCGGCCCGGACGAGGCCGAGGCCTTCGTCGACGCGAACACCGCCGCCCGCCTGCCGTTCGAGTCGCTCGACCAGGCCGTGCAGGACGTGCAGCGCACCGCGCCGCAGGCGTGGACGGACTGGCTCGTCCGTGGCAGCCGGGAGGACTGGTCGACGACGTTCCCGCCGAACCCGGTGCCGGCCCTCTTGCTCGCCGGCGGGGAGGACGGCGACCTCGGTCCGGCCGCGCAGCGCGAGCTGAACCTGCCGCACTGGACCGCCGGCGAGTTCGCCGTCGTGCCCGGAGCCGCCCACCTCCTGCCGTGGGAACGGCCTGACGAGGTCGCCGACCGCATCCGCGACTTCTGGCGTCGCCGCGTCGAGCACGGACCCGTCGTGCCCGCCGACACCGCCCGCGTCATCGCCTCGCCCCGCGTGAGCGCCCGGACCCGCGGCATCCTCGCCGTACGGGCGCTGCCCGACGACCCCGAGCGTGCACCACGCGCGCTGAGCCGACCGCAGCTCGACACCCTCCGCGCGGTGGCCCGGGTCGTCGTGCCGCAGCCGGGCGACCGGCCGGTCGACCTCGCGCTGCGCGTGGACGACCAACTCGCCGAGGGCCTCGGCGACGGCTGGCGCCCCGACGGGCTCCCCGCCGACCTCGACGCCTACCGTGCAGCCCTCGACGCGCTCCAGGCGGAGGCCGCGCAGGGCGACGAGCACCTCGCCGCCGTCCTCGCCGCGGTCGACGCCGGCGAGTGGACGCCGGCCTCGGGCCCGCTCGACGCCGACCAGCTCCGGGCCTGGGCCGAGGACGCCGGCGTCGACCTCGCGAAGCAGTGGGTGGCCCACCCGGCGACGATGGCCGAGATCGACTACGACGGCTTCGCCAACGGCGGCGACGGCGTCCGCAAACAGGGCTTCCTGCTCCTCGGGGCCGGACAGCGAGAAGCATGGGAACCGGCAGGAGCCGAACGATGAACCTCACCGGACAGCGACGCTACGACGAGGACGAGGTCGTCGACGTGGTCGTCGTCGGCACCGGGGCCGGCGGCGCGCCCCTGCTCGCGACCCTGGCGCGGCGCGGCCTCCGGGTCGTCGCGCTCGAGGCGGGACCGAACACCGAGCCGGGCGACCACACCCCGGACGAGGTCGAGGCCCCCGGCGACATCAACTGGATGGACGAGCGGATCAGCGGCGGCAGCGCCCCCACCGCGTTCGGGCCGAACAACAGCGGCACCGGTGTCGGCGGCTCGACCCTGCACTGGGGTGCGTTCACCCCGCGGCCGAACGAGCACGACATCCGGCTGCGCACCGACAGCGGGCAGGGCGAGGACTGGCCGATCGACCACGCCGACCTGATCGGGTGGATCGAGCAGGTCGAGCACGACGTCGGCGTCGCCGGCCCCGCGCACTACCCGTGGGACCCGGCCCGTCGCTACCGCATGGGACCGCCCGCCCGGAACGCCTCGTCCGACATGATGATGCGCGGCGCCGCGGCCGTCGGCATCACCGCGACGGACGCCCCCGTCGGCCTCACCACCGAGGACCGCCACCAGGAGCACCACGGCCTCCGGCAGGCGTGCGTCTCGTGCGGGTCCTGCCACCAGGGCTGCCGGAACGGCGCGAAGGTGTCGATGGACACGACGTACCTGCCCGCCGCGGTGGCCTTCGGTGCCGAGATCCGCGCCGAGGCCTTCGTGCACGGCATCGAGCTCGACGCCCGCGGCGAGGTCGACGCCGTCGTCTACCGCCAGGACGGTCGCGACCACCGGCAGCGCACCCGATCGCTCGTGCTCGCCGCCGGTGGCATCGAGACCCCGCGACTCCTGCTGCACACCGGGCTCGCGAACAGCAGCGGCCAGGTCGGACGGAACTTCACCGCGCACGGTGCGACCCAGGTGTGGGCGACGTTCGACGACCCGATGCGCTCCTACCGCGGCTACCCGTCGTCGATCATCACCGAGGACTTCATCCGCCCGGAGGACGCCGACTTCGCCGGGGGCTACCTGATCCAGAGCCTCGGCGTACAGCCGCTCACCCTCACCACCACGCTCGTGCGCGGCGGTGGTCTGCGCGGGGCCGAGCTCGTGCGGGCGCTGCGGGACTACCCGCGGATGGCCGGCGTCGGGATCAACGCCGAGTGCCTGCCCTACGACGACAACCGCCTCGTGCTCGCCGACGAGGTGGACGAGGACGGGGTGCCGAAGGCCCGCGTGACGTTCTCGCCGGGGTCCAACGAGGAGGCCATCACGAAGCACGCGGTGCGCACGATGACCGCGATCGTCGAGGCGGCCGGCGGGAAGGACGTCCGCGTCCTCGACCGCACGGCGCACACGGTCGGCACCGCCCGGATGGGCACGGACGCCGGGAGTTCCGTGGTGGACGACGCCGGCCGGTCGTGGGACGTGCCGAACCTGTGGATCGTGGTCAACTCGGTGTTCCCGAGCTCCCTCATCGCGAACCCGGCGCTGACGATCATGGCGCTCTCGCTCCGGACCGCCGACCGCCTGCTCCGCACTGGCCGGTGAAGTATCAATCAGGCTTGGTACGGGAGGCCTCACCGCCGGGTGGTGCTCCCGGGCAAGGTTGAAGCCCACCACCGCGGCAACGGTGATGGGCTTCGATTTGCTCTCCGAGTGGAAAGCCGAGGACGGGCAATCGCCGTTCCCGAGTCCAACGCTCGGGTCCAGTGTAATCGAGCTCCGGCCCGATCGCACGCCCGTCCCGGCCAACCGCTCCTCGTGTCCGCCGGCGCTGACACCGGAGGTGGTCTCGATGTCGAACGACACCGATCCCAAGCCCAGGCGTCAGGTGCTCTGGCTGGGGGTCGCGGGCTTGCTCGTGAACCTCGCCAGGCTCCTCGTCGACCTGGTCCGGAAGGACTGAGACAGGGTTCCCCGCACTCGCGGACGACGGGTGCGGGGAACTCCGGGCGTCAGCCGCGCGTCCGCGTCAGCCGCCGGTTGAGCGCCCCGTTGAGCAGCGCGACGAGCAGCCCGACCGCGAACACGAGCGTCCCGAAGCACAGCACCTGCGGCGGCATCCCGGCCTTCGCGGCGCCGTACACGAACAGCGGGAACGTGACCGAGGGCCCGGCGACGAACGACGTGATCACGTAGTCGTCGATCGACATCGCGAGCGCCAGGAGTCCGGCGGCGAGCATCCCGGGGGCGAGCAGCGGCAGCGTCACGAGCCGGAAGGCCTGGAACGGCGTCGCCCCGAGGTCGCCGGCGGCCTCCTCGAGCGCCCGCGACGACCCGGCGATCCGCGCCCGGAGCACCACGACCACGTACGCCACGTCGAAGGCCACGTGCGTCAGGAGCACGGTGAGGAACCCGGTGCCGAGGCCGATCGACAGGAAGAACGACAGCGACGCCGACCCGACCACGATCGACGGCGCCGCGATGTCCGCGAACACCACGGCGTTCACGGCACCCCGTCCGGGGAACCGGTAGCGCTCGAGCGCGAGGGCCAGCGGCAGGCCGATCGCGACCGAGATGAGGGCGGCGAGGAACGCGATCACGACCGAGGTGACGAACGCCTGCCCGAGCCCGGAGACGTTCACGAGGTTCGCGTACCAGTACGTCGTGAACCCGTTCCACGCGAACGACAACCGGTTCGTCGGGGCGTCGTTGAACGAGTACACGATCATGTAGACGAGCGGCACGAGGGTGATCGCGATGACGACCCAGTACACGATGGCGAGCCACGGCCCGCGGCGGTTCACCCCGTGTCGACGCCCGCCGGGAGCCACCCGGGCATCAACGGGCGCGGTCGCGGTGGCGGGACGGGACGGTGCGACGGCGGTCATACGAGGTCCTCGAGGTCGTCGGTGCCGGAGACGCGGGCGTAGATGAACAGGATGATGCCGAGCACGACCATGAGCACGGTCGACAGGGCTGCGGCGACGTTGTACTGCTGGTTGCCGGAGTAGGCGTCCTGGATGGCCTGGCCGATCGTGTACGTGTTCGTGCCGCCGAGGAGCGCCGAGTTCACCGGGTCGCCCACGCAGTCGATGAACACGAGGAGCACCCCGGCGAAGATCCCGGACCGGGACAGCGGCAGCGTGGTGTGCCAGAACGCCCGGAACCTCCCGGCGTACAGGTCGTTGGCCGCCTCGCCGAGCCGCGGGTCGATGCGCTCGAGCGCGGCGTAGATCGGCAGCACCATGAACGCCAGGTCGTTGTAGGCGTCGCCGAAGATCACCGCGCCGGAGGTCCCGAGGATGTGGAAGTCCTTGCCGGCGAGCCCGAGGCCCTGCAGCACGGTGACGATCGGCCCCTGGGACGCGAGCACGAACGCCCACATGTCGGTCCGGATCACGAACGACACGAGGAAGCTGACGAACACGAGCATGAGCAGCGGGTTCTTCCACCGCGGGGACACCCGGAACGCGATGAAGGACGCCACCGGGTACCCGACGACGATCGTGACGACGGTCGCCGCGGCCCCGTACCAGAGCGACCGGAGCAGGAACGTCAGGTACGGCACCTGGGGGTCGACGAACAGCGACGAGTAGATCCCGAAGTTCCAGGTGAACGTGTAGCCGTCGTCCGGGTTGCCGGACATGAGCGACACGATGAGTCCGGACACGAGCGGGATGACGAAGAACACGCAGAGGTACGCGGTGCCGACGATCGCGAGGAAGAACGGCACCCGCAGCTTCCGGCGCCCGGGCGCGCTGCCGATCCCGGCGAGCGCCGCCGTCCCGACCGCGCTCACGACTGCACCACCGCGTTGAAGATCCCGTTCCACTCCGAGTACTCGTCGTAGTTCTCGAACACGCGGAACTCGTGCGACTTCGCCAGGACCTCCTCGGACGGGAACACCAGCGGACTGTCGGCCACGGTGGGGTCGTCGAGCTCGTTCCGGACGTAGTCCTCGGCGCCGGGCACCGGGCACACGTAGTTCACCCAGTCCTCGACGATGCCGGCGGTCTTCGGCGTGTAGTAGAAGTTCATCCACTCCAGGGCGGACACCGGGTTCGCCGCCTGCTTCGGGATCATCAGGTTGTCGTGCCACATCATCTGGCCCTCCTCCGGTGTGACGAAGCGCAGGTGCTCGAAGCCCGACTGCTGGGCCTGGAAGACGTCACCGGACCAGGCCTGGGTGATCCAGGTGTCGCCGTTCTCGAGCTTGTTGATGTAGCTCTGGTCGTAGAACCCGGCGACGTTCGGCCGGAGCTTCCGCAACCAGCGCTGTGCCGTCCGCCAGTCGGCCGCGGTCGACTCCTCGGGGGCGATGCCGTTCGCGAGGAGGCCGAGGGACCCGAGCTCGGTGTTGTCGCTCATGAGCCCGACGCGGCCGGCGAACGCCGGGTCGAGCAGGTCCTGGAACGACGTGATCTCGCGGTCGACGTACTTCGGGTTGTAGGCGAGTCCGGTGAACCCGGTCTGCCACACGACGGAGTGCTTGTTGCCGGGGTCGTACGTCGGGTCCTTCACCGAGTCGGAGGCGTTCGCCGCGAAGTTCGGCAGCCGCGAGTGGTCGAGCTCGCACACGAACCCGTTCTTGATCATCTCGGTGAGCTCGTAGCCGTTGGTCATCACGACGAGGTCGTAGCCGGTGGCGCCCTGGGCCCGGAGGATCGGCGAGACCGTCGCGTAGAACGTCGCGTTGTCCTGGATCACGGCCTGGTAGTCGACCCGGATGCCGGTGGCCCGCTCGAAGAGCTCGAGCGACTCGGACTTGCCGTGGTCGGAGTCGATGTACAGCGGCCAGTTCGCGAAGTTGAGCTGCTTGGTCGGCTTGGCGTCCTTCCAGAACGCCGTCCAGTCGACTGCCGGGCCGGTGGAGGCCGCGGACCCCTTGATGCTGCAGCCGGCGAGGAGCGCGGCGACGGCGGCCGCGCCGCCGCCGGCCAGGAACCCGCGTCGGCTCACCCGCGCGGACGTCAGTCCGCGCACCAGGTCGGGGCGACTCACGCGACCGCTCCTGCGGTGGCGGGTGCGGACTGGAGGCGCGGGTCGGCTCCGGTGGTGCCGGTCGCGTCGGACGCGGGGTGCGCCTCCAGGCCGAAGCCGTGGTCGACGCCCCACGTGAGCCAGACCTCGGTGCCGGTCGCGATCCGCGGCCCGCCCTTCGAGTTCTGCGCGAAGACGGAGACTCGGCCCGCTCCGGGGACGTCGACGAGGTACTGGGTGCTGACCCCGGAGAACGAGACGTCGACCACGCGTCCGGGGCCGAGGATGTTGCGGCCGGCCTCGCGCGCCGGCTCGGTCGTGCGGATCTTGAGCTTCTCCGGGCGCACGCCGACGACGACGCGGCCGGAGGTCGCGACCGCGCGGTCCGCGGGGACGGCCACCGTGCCGCCCACGGTCTCGACGACGAGCAGGCCGCCGTCGGTGCCGCGGACCTCGCCGTCGAGCAGGTTCGACTGCCCGAGGAAGTTCGCGACGAACGCGGTGCGCGGCAGCTCGTAGAGGTCCTGGGGGCTGCCCATCTGTTCGATCCGGCCGCCGTTCATGACGGCGACCGTGTCGGCCATCGTCATCGCCTCCTCCTGGTCGTGGGTGACGTGCAGGAACGTCAGCCCGACCTCGGCCTGGATCGTCTTCAGCTCGAGCTGCATCTGGTGCCGGAGCTTCAGGTCGAGCGCACCGAGCGGCTCGTCGAGCAGGAGCAGCGCGGGTCGGTTCACGATCGCCCGGGCCAGTGCGACGCGCTGCTGCATGCCGCCGGAGAGCTGCGCCGGACGCTTCGACGCCGAGCCCTCGAGCTCGACGAGCCGCAGCGCTTCGGTCGCCTTCGTCATCGGGTCCGGGATGCGGCGGCGCTTCAGCCCGAACGCGACGTTGTCGAGCACGCTCATGTGCGGGAAGAGCGCGTAGTTCTGGAACACCGTGTTGACGGGCCGCTGGTACGGCTTCGTGTCGGTGACGTCCCGGCCGCCGATGGTGATCGTGCCGCTCGTGGGTTCCTCGAGTCCGGCGACGAGCCGCAGGGTCGTGGTCTTCCCGCAGCCGGACGGGCCGAGGAGTGCGAAGAACGACCCGGCCGGGACGGTCAGGTCGAGCGCGTCGACCGCGGTGTGCCCGGGGAAGGACTTGGTGATCCGGTCGAGCCGGAGATCGGCTCCCGATTCGGCGAAGGTGCCGGTCATTGCCATGGTGCCTCCTGCTGCTCGTGCTGCTGGGTCGGGTTCGGGGTCAGCCGATGTAGGACATGACGTGCTTGATGCGGGTGTAGTCGTCGAAGCCGTACTGGGACAGGTCCTTGCCGTAGCCGCTGTGCTTGAAGCCGCCGTGCGGCATCTCGGCGACGATCGGGATGTGCGTGTTGATCCACACGCAGCCGGAGTCGAGGTCGCGGGCGAAGCGCATCGCCCGGGCGTGGTCGGTCGTCCACACGGAGCTCGCCAGGCCGTACTCGACGTCGTTCGCCCAGGTCAACGCCTGCTGCTCGGTGCTGAAGCGCTGCACGGTCTGCACCGGGCCGAACACCTCCTGCTGCACGATCCGGTCGTCCTGGCGCAGCCCCGAGACGATCGTCGCCTCGTGGTGGTAGCCGACGTCGCCGATGCGGTGGCCGCCGAGCTCGATCGCGGCGTGGTCTGGAAGGGTGTCGAGGAACCCGCGGACCTGCTCGAGTTGCGCGGCGTTGTTCACGGGGCCGAAGTACGGCGTCGGCTCGTCCGGGCCGGTCCGGGCACGGTCCCGGGCGGCGTCGGCGAGGGCGGCGACGAACTCGTCGTGGACGCCGTCCTGCACGAGCAGCCGGGTCGCGGCGGTGCAGTCCTGTCCGGCGTTGAAGAACCCGGCGGCGACGATCCCGGCCGCCGCGGCGGCGACGTCGGCGTCGTCGAACACGATCACCGGTGCCTTGCCGCCGAGCTCGAGGTGCGTGCGCTTGAGGTCCCCGGCGGCGGCGCGGGCCACGGCCGTCCCCGCCCGCACCGACCCGGTGATGGAGACGAGCTGGGGCGTGGGGTGGTCGATCATCGCCGCACCGGTGCTGCGGTCCCCCACGACCACGTTGAGGACACCGGGCGGCAGGAACTCCGCGGCGACCTCGGCGAGGAGCAGGGTGGACAGGGGCGTGGTGTCGCTCGGCTTGAGGACGGTGGTGTTGCCCGCGGCGAGCGCCGGGGCGAACTTCCACACCGCCATGTTGAGCGGGTAGTTCCACGGGGTCACCTGGGCGACGACGCCGATCGGCTCGCGGCGGACGAACGAGGTGTGGTCGGCCAGGTACTCGCCGGCGCTGCGGCCCTCGAGGTTCCGGGCGGCTCCGGCGAAGAAGCGGATCTGGTCGACGGAGAGCAGGATCTCGTCCTCGACCAGCGTGGCGCGGGGCTTCCCGGTGTCGAGCGACTCCAGGTCGGCGAACTCCTCGGCGCGCTGCTCCAGGGCGTCGGCGATCCGGAAGAGCGCGAGCTGGCGTTCCCCGGGGGTCGTGCGGCGCCAGGACTCGAACGCGGTGGCGGCCGTGCGGAAGGCGTCGTCGACGTCCGCTGCGGTCGAGACCGGCGACGTGCCGTACACGTGCTCGTCGGTCGGGGCGACGAGGTCCATCGTCGCCGTGCCGCGGGCGTCGACGTACTCGCCCCCGACGAAGTTCCGGAGGACCCTGGTGGCCGTCATCGCCGACGTCCCCGTGCCTGTGTCACTGTCCAGCATGGCGGCGATACTGGCACGGAATCCCGCGGTTCGGAAGACTTGTAACAACGGAAATCGTCGTGAAACACGGCGTTCACAACGGAATCCCTTGCTTTCTCGGGCGTACCGCTGCCATGCTGTCCGGCATGGCGGCAGCACCACGACGTCCCGGACCGATCGACGAGACCTCCAAGCGGATCATCGAGCAACTCCAGGCCGACGGACGCCGCCCGTACGGCGAGATCGGCAAGGCGGTCGGTCTCAGCGAGGCGGCGGTCCGGCAGCGTGTCCAGAAGCTCACCGAGACCGGCGTCATGCAGATCGTCGCGGTGACCGACCCGATGCAACTCGGGTTCCACCGGCAGGCGATGATCGGCATCCGCGTGAACGGCGACACCCGAACGGTCGCCGACGCGCTCGAGCAGCACCCGGCGGTCGACTACCTCGTGATGACCGCCGGCAGCTTCGACCTCATGGTGGAGGTCGTCTGCGAGGACGACGACGACCTCATCGAACTGCTCAACGGCACGATCCGGGCCATCCCGGGCGT